>Ga0233410_10000141_pt1 | contig 25083 bp, 19 predicted proteins | sample Na_anoxic_1_MG_FD_179869 | JGI IMG/M metagenome (GOLD analysis project Ga0233410, IMG submission 179869) | Seawater microbial communities from Saanich Inlet, British Columbia, Canada - Na_anoxic_1_MG | ecosystem: Environmental > Aquatic > Marine > Inlet | place: Canada: British Columbia...
TTGGAGGGTTTCATCACTAATGAAGACGGAAGATCACTAATGAATTTACTTGGATTTATCAAATTCTACAGTTCACGAGCTGAACTGCATGTTCATATGGAAGATTCCACCGCGGCATTTTCAGACCTTCAACGCTGCATGGAGTTATCGAACGTTGGGAGTCATGGCACCTCACTACTTGCATTCCTCGTGAATACAGCACTTGATGCTGGGGTTATAGATCTTGTTAGCTTTGGTATGAGTCATCATGTTTGGAGTGCGGAGCAACTTGGTGCTATTGAAGAATATTTTGTGCTAAAAAAGACCACAGAGGCATTCAGGGAGTTTCCTTCAGCTGAGTTTGTTTATTCGCAAAAAGTAGTAAAACTTTACCGCAAGCATGGCTACACGACTGTTATGGTCAAAATTCAAGGCGCAGTGGAGGGGTTTTTCGATGAAATTTATGAAGCTATAAGTGCAAGCGAAGAGGGGGAGCCATGGGTCGATGTTGAAAAGTTGATGATGGTCGCGGCTCTCCATGTTGTACCGGAGGGAGTTATGGTTAATAACATGGCAATTCCTCATAGGCATATGCTGGATGTGTTTGTCTCGGCCATCGAGAACGATGTGAACATCAGAGTTTTGCGTGATCTGCGTGAGAATGTTCCTGATCTTTCTTGGCATGAAAGCTCAGGTGAGTCCATGTTGGAAGCCTATGTGAACCAGTACGAGACTTTGCTAAGGGCTATTACTAAACAGCGCATGGCGATTATTGCGTGCCGACTAGAGAAGAGTTATCTCGAGAATGGGAGTTACCCCAAGTCACTTGATTATCTAGAGCTCGAAGTAGCTGTGAATGATCCTTTCAGTGATGGATCTCTCATCTACCAAACCCAGGAGGATGGTGCTTATAGTCTTCATTCGATAGGTTTACAGCAAGACGACCTTTCTGAATCGTCTCGTTATAGATACGATCCAGAAAAGGAGAGGCTTAAGTTCTTTAGCGACACTTCGTTGTAGCTTCTTCTCTAGAGACTCACTTAAAAGGTGCTGTAAATGGTCCGAAATTCCTGAAAGTCGGTGCTTTACCTCGCGTGTATATCTGGCATAGGTATTCCGCTTCGTTTTTGGGGCAGACAAACCAATTTTATAAAGAAAAAATATTATGGATATCCAAATTGCAACACTCTGCGACTTCGCAGCCGACTACAACGGTAAGATGGTGATAAATGGCACCTTCGACACACTCGCAGCTCCACAGATGCCAGTGGTTCACCCACAGTGCTGTCTAGCACTCCGTCTCTGCATCACACCAGAAGACACAGGTCAGCGTAAGTTTAGCGTAAACATCATTGATGCTGACGGCAACTCACTCGACGACAAAATGCCGATCGAAGCAGACATGCCTATCGAGCTTCCAGATTCCGTGCCATTCATGACACGTAACTTGATTCTCAATCTCCAGGGCCTTTCGTTCCCAGAAGATGGCATCTACTCCATCGACATCAGCATCGACGAAGAGTTGATGACACGCATCCCACTTCGCATTGTAGAAGTGGATCAGAATGCTGAGCAGCCAACTGCTTAATCATTTCACCGAAACACGCTAATGACGAGTTCCCTCCACTATCGTTCGGCGATGATCACTGGCGCCTCATCGGGCCTCGGTGAAGAGTTTGCTCGTCAATTAGCGCCTTGCTGCGATCAGATGATCCTGATCGCACGCAGAGAGGATCGTTTGCTGGATTTGGCAAATGACCTAAAACAGGTGAATTCTCACTTGGACGTGTTGCACTTTGCGGTTGATTTGATCGACCGCGAGGCGCGCACGAACTTTATAAAGTTGATAGAAGACCACGGCGCCAGTCCGGATTTGTTGATTAACAATGCGGGCATGGGCGACTTTGGTGAATTTTCTGAAGCAGGCTGGCCAAAACTTGAGCAGATGTTGGAGCTCAACATCAATGCTCTGACTCACCTGACACACGCTCTACTTCCTGCAATGTGTGCGAGTGGTCATGGCGACATTATCAATGTCAGTTCACTGGCTAGCATTATACCCATTCCCGATTTTGCGGTCTATGCTGCAAGTAAGGCGTATGTGACAAGTTTTTCTGAAGCTCTGCGGATGGAATTGAAAGATCATAACATCAATGTTATGGCTCTTTGCCCAGGACCCGTGCATACCGAGTTTGGTGAGACGGCGATGCGAGGTGGTGATAAAAATAAGATTCCAGGTAGTGAGTTTTTCTACACGGCAAAATCTCAAGTGGTGAGCGAGGCTCTAGCTGGACTAAGCTCAAACAAGGCCCGTGTCTATCCAGGTTGGAAGATTGGTCTTGTTGCGTTAGCTCTTTCGGCGATTCCAATCGTCGGTTTGCGCCTAATTTTGGGCACACGGCCTCGGCGCGAGCGCTAAATCTGGCCAAAGTGCCCGCGATCCTTAAAATAATGCGATGTTGGCACCATCAATGCTTGCATGGAGTGGTGGTTTGAAGCAATTTACTCGCTCCGCCAGCAGGGGAATTAATCCCTAGGCGAAATTTTTATTATGTCACAGCAGAATTACATTCCTGATGATGCTCCATTCACTGCCGAACAACGTCAGTGGCTCAATAGCTTGGTGTCAAGTTTCATCAATGACCTCACAAGTGGACGTGGCCTCAATGGTCAAGATTCCGCTCCTGCAGTGCCAGTTACGATCCTGATCGGCTCACAAACTGGCAATTCAGAAGCTTTGGGTAAGAAGTTATCAAAGGCGATGACTAAGATGAACTTCAAGCCCGTGCTTGTTGATCTTGGATCATATGAGAAGGAGAAACTTCCGACCGAACAAAATGTTCTTATTATCACCTCAACCTACGGCGACGGTGAGCCACCAGATAATGCAGCTGATTTCCACGAGTGGATTCTCAGTGATGCAGCACCGAGCCTCGAGGGAGTTAACTTCTCGATCCTCGCGCTGGGTGACACAGAATACCCGGATTTCTGTAAGTGTGGTATTGAATTTGATGAGCGCTTTGAACAGCTCGGTGCGACACGCATTTTCCCACGTGTGGATTGCGATGTTGATTTCGACGAACCATACGATGCTTGGAAAAAAGGCGTTCTCGATGCTCTAGGAGCATCCGCGGCACCTGTTGCAGCGGCGGATGATTCAGTTGAAGATGGTTTCAATAAAAAGAATCCATTCCCAGCTCCTATTCTGAAGAATGTGAACCTCAATGCAAATGGACCGCGTGAGACGCACCACATCGAGTTTTCTCTCGAAGGTTCAGGTCTCGAGTACGAGGTTGGCGATGCACTGGGTGTTTACCCGCGCAACGACGAAGCAATGGTCGATGAAATTCTCAATAATATGAATTTCAAGGCGAATGAAGAAGTTCCCATCCCAGGTGGCGGCGAATCTACTTTGCGCGATGCTCTTATTTACAGTTACGATATCCGCAATTTGAACAAGGCGTTCATCCAGAATTGGCAAAAACGGAGTGGTTCGCCATTCCTACGCGCGTTGGTAGAGGGAGACGATAAGGCAGTTTTTGATGATTTCTGTTATGGGCGCGAGCTCGTTGACTTGATTACTGATCACCCTGCTGACTTTGGTGATGCTGAAGATTTTGTCGGGTCTCTTAAGAAGCTGCAACCAAGACTTTACTCGATCTCTTCTAGCCCTAACGCTCACCCTAATGAGGTTCACCTCACAGTGGGAATCGTTCGCTACCAGAGCAAGCATCGCAGCCGCGGTGGAGTCTGTTCCACATTCTTGTCAGATCGCTCTAGCGAGGTTAAGCCAAGTGTGTTCCTTCATTCAAACAATGCCTTCCGCCTCCCAATCAATGGTGACACGCCTGTGATTATGGTTGGGCCGGGAACAGGAGTTGCTCCGTTCAGAGCCTTTCTTGAGGAGCGTAAGGTGACTGAAGCAAAGGGCGGTAACTGGCTCTTCTTTGGTAACCCTCACGAGAGCGATGACTTCCTCTATAAGGACGAGCTTACTCAGATGCAATCTGAAGGGGTTCTCACCAAGCTGAGTACCGCGTTTTCGCGAGATCAGAAGGAGAAGATCTATGTTCAAGATCGCATGCTAGAAGCTGGCGCCGATCTATGGAAATGGCTCAATGACGACAAGGCGAGTTTCTACGTTTGCGGCGACGCTTCACGCATGGCCAAAGATGTGGATGCAGCGCTCCACGCTATTGCTCAGCAGCACGGCGGTCTCAGTGAAGAGGACTCTGTGGCCTTCGTAAAGCTGCTCAAGAAAGAAAAGCGTTACTGCCGCGACGTTTACTAAGCTACTTAGTTCAATTGATTTACAAAAGGCTCATTCTCCACGTGTTGGAGAGTGGGCCTTTTTTCTGTGGCGGCAGCCCACGTACTCGGTTAGATTAGGTTATGAGTAAAAGGAAACATAGAGATGTGCCGCAGGAGAAAGACTTTACTGGAGGGATGATCAATGCTGCGTCGTGCTCATACGTGGGGACGACTGGGGAGAAAGCCCTAGATGAAAAGATCTCAGCCTTAGCGAAGGAGATAGATAGTGACGAGAGCTTCTGCATGCTCGCCGAGTTGCTTACCACGGCAGTGAGGATATCACGTGGATCTGTGACTCAAGGGGATTTTAAAATGATGAATCGCGCGCTTAAGGAGATGCGTTTGTCGAGTGAGGTTTTTAATCCATATTCGCACATCAAGAAAGTTGCGGTCTTTGGCTCAGCTCGCACTAAACCTGAGGAGAAGGAGTATATCACCACTGTGCGGTTTACTGAAAGAATGCGCGAAGAGGGCTTCATGACGATCACTGGAGCCGGTCCCGGCATTATGGCAGCCGGTAACGAGGGGGCGGGGAGAGAGAGTAGTTTTGGGTTGAATATATCGCTACCATTTGAATCGTCAGCAAATCCCTTTATAGCTGGTGATGAGAAGCTTATAGGTTATAATTACTTCTTCACTAGAAAACTTTCATTCGTGAAGGAGGCTGATGCAGCAGTGGCGATGCCAGGTGGTTTCGGCACCATGGATGAGATATTTGAGGCGATGACTTTGATTCAAACTGGCAAGGCTGTGATTTACCCCTTGGTGCTGCTTGATGCAAAAGGGGGAACCTATTGGAAGTTCTGGAATCAGTTTATTGAAGAGCATCTTATGCGACTTAACCTCATTTCTGAGTCAGACTTTGCCTTGTTTAAGGTGACGGATGATATCGAGGTGGCTGTGAGCGAGATTGTGAATTTCTACCGCAATTTCCATTCTTATCGCTTTGTTGGGGACAAGTTAGTGATTCGTCTGCAGGATGCTATTGATCCAGATGCATTCGATAATCTAGCGAGAGAGTTTGCTGACGTCGTGAAGTCTGGAGTGATGCAGCAGCGCGGTGCATTGCCAGAAGAGGCAAATGAGGTTGAGATGGCTGAAATGCCGAGGATTGTGCTCAGGCACGGCCGCAGTGATATGGGGCGACTCAGGCAGTTTATTGACGCGATAAACGAAGCTAAAATCGTTTGATCTGCACTGGAATAGAGAAATACCGGCGGCCGGAATCGAACCGGCACTCACAAGGAACTCGATTTTGAGTCGAGCGCGTCTACCAATTCCGCCACGCCGGCTTCTCCTTCAGTGCGTCGCGATACTGATGAATACACAGGGAATGTCAACTTGGTAGATGGCTTTTTTCGAGGTATTTTTCTAAGTTGTGGTCTATGAGTGGTTTGCGTTATGGGAGATAAATTGCATTCAGCGACTTAGTTGAAGCTTTGGGGTGATTGTCTGAATTTCAGGTGATCTTTTTACCGTTTATTCAATAAACTTGATTCATGGCTTGATCGAACCACGTCAGTTCTTTTTGGTGCGGACTGAGCTCTATCAGAGTGGCCCTTACCGCGCGTTCATTTGGGATCTTGAGGATCTCCAGATCTATCTGCCTTTGATCGCGTGGGTAATCCTCGCTGTTTAAGATGGATTCTGCGAGGTGGAGGCAAGCCCATGCTCGCGCGATGCGCAGTTCTGGCTGCGGTTGCTTCAAGTTCATTCGAGTTGCTAAATGCTGAAAGTGCCTCACTGGGTTACCGATGAAGCTGCCCGTCGGAGTGTTTACTATAAACCAAGTCATCGCGCAGTAGGGGATGGGGTACGTGTTTAGCGTGGACAAGTTTGTTGGGATCTTAGCCATCATCGCCTTATCGAGTTGGAGTATAGCTTGCGCGGGTCTTTTATTTCGCCAAAGTGATTGAGCTAGTTCTAGGCAAGCAATATAGTAAGCTTCGCCGCACGCAGCACGGTGCTCACGTGTGTGAGTGATGGGTAGTTCATCAGTGACATGTGGCAGGTGTGGGCAGGCGGAAATCGTGTGATGTGGCATATTGGGCTTGATGAATTTGGTGATGAGGGACAGAAAGCTCTCGTCTTGCAGTCTAAGTCCACATCATCGTTACGCAACATCTGGATTGGTGTGGTGTTTTTTCTTATTTCCGTTCCCGCGGGTTTATGGTCACCGGCCTTACCCAATATACTGGAGACTTACGATGCTTTGTGGGTGATTCCCTATGCCACAGGAGTTGGTCCACTGGTTGCGATTTTTTCTAGCCTCATGTTTACTTCCCTCGCTGATCGGAAGGTGGAGGCTCAGAAGTTGCTAGGAGTGTTGACTTTGTCCGGAGCTATTTTTCTCTGGTTGTCCTTTTCGGTGCTTTCATGGGGATGGAGTCCTTGGTGGTATGTTTTTATACAGGGCTGCAATGCGCTGATCTCGGCTCCCATGTGGGCGTTGTTGATGAAGGTTGCCTTGGTCAATATTGACAACCTTGATAAAAAGTTCCCACTTTACAGGATTTGGGGCACTCTAGGCTGGTTGTTCGCTGGAGTTTTGGTGAGTTGGCTGGCGCTTGATGAGTCTGCCTTGGCTGGCAAATTAGGGGCGGGTGTGCGATTAGTTTTAGGCGGGTTGTGCTTTATGCTCCCTCGCACTCCGCCAATGGGGAGTCCCGCTCGGAGCTTACAGGAAGTTCTAGGTTTAAGTGCGTTCAGTCTGTTTAAAAATCGCTCACTCAGGGTGTATTTCATAACAGCAATGCTTTTTTCTGCGCCTTTGGCAGCGCACTATATGTATGCTCCAATGCTGTTGAAGCAGTTGGCTGAACTGGAGCTTCATGGGGGAGTGGTTGCGGGGGTGCTGACGTGGCTTCTGCCGGGGCCTACTGCTCAGATGTCTCTTGGGCAGGTCACTGAGGTGTTTGCGTTGCTAATAATGAGTTGGTTGGGCGCTAGAGCGCGAGTTAAGCCGCTCATTGTGCTAGCAATGCTTTTCGGATTCGCTCGCTTCGCTTTGTACGCGGCGGCTGGTCACTATGGGTTAATAACTTTGATGTGGTTGGGGGTGTCCTTGCATGGGCCGATGTACACATTTTTCTCGATCACTGGCCAAATGTTTGTCGACCGTCGAGTTCCAGAGGGGATGCGTGGGCAGGCTCAAGCGTTGCTGGGCTTGATGAGTGGGAGTATTGGACAATCCACGGGGGCTCTCAGTTGTGGGTTACTCTTTTCCGCCACTCGAGCTGGGCAAACATGGCTGGGGTGGACGATTTTCTGGTTTATTCTGGCGTTGGCAATTGTCTCCTGTCTCGGGTACTTCTTAGTTGGTTACAATCAGAAGCAAGTGGGTGATGACTAGAAGCGTCGCAGCTCAGTATCGCGTTGGTATTTTGGGCTCTTAGCTGGGTAGTCTAAAGTGTAGTGAATGCCCCTAGATTCCTTGCGTTGAATGGCGCAATCAACTATGAGGGCGGCCACTGTTACCAAATTACGCAGCTCGAGGATGTCTGAGTTTACTTTAAATCCCCAATAATACTCGCGCACTTCTTTTCGGAGGTTTCGCAGTCGGTGAGCTGCTCGCTTGAGGCGGTTGTCGGTTCTCACAATGGAGACGTAGTTCCACATCAGGCGTCGCAGTTCATCCCAGTTTTGTGAGATGAGGACTTGCTCATCGATCGGGGTTGCATCCCCATTTTCCCATTCCGGAATAGGCGGGGAGCTCGGTGACACGTATTGTGGTGGGTAGCTTTTTAGCATTGCGCTGAGAGCTCTGCGGGCAACCACATTTCCTTCTAGCAGGGAATTTGATGCCAAGCGGTTTGCTCCGTGAAGCCCTGTGCAAGCCACTTCACCTACGGCAAAGAGGCCTCGAATTGTTGTTCTGCCGTTAGCATCAGTCACCACTCCGCCGCATTGGTAGTGGGCTGCTGGCACCACTGGAATTAGCTGATTTTCGCAATCGAGCCCAAACTTGAGCAGTGTGTTGTAGATGTTAGGGAAGCGCTCGCGCATGAAGCCAGCGGGCTTATGGGTGACGTCTAGAAATACGCAACTCGCCCCAGTTTTCTTAATTTCGTGATCAATGGCGCGGGCTACGATGTCACGCGGCGCAAGTGATCCTCTAGGGTCGTGCTCTAGAGTGAACTCCACACCCTCAGCATTCACAAGGCGTCCGCCTTCACCGCGTACGGCCTCGGAGACGAGGAATGAGCGTGCTTTGGCGCCTACTGCTGCTGGGTTGTAAAAACAGGTTGGGTGAAATTGTACAAATTCCATATTGGAAATGGTGGCTCCTGCGCGCCAAGCCATCGCCAAGCCATCACCTGTAGAGCTGTCCGGATTTGTGGTGTATAGATAGACTTTGCCGCACCCACCAGTAGCGAGAACGATGCGGTCAGATCTGAAAATGTGAACCTCGCCAGATTCCTCATCTAGCACATAGGATCCTAGGACGCGGTCTTCAGTGACGACTCCGAGTTTACCTGTGGTGATGAGGTCGATGGCGAAGTGGTTTTCAAGAAGAGTGATGTTCGGGTGTTCCCGGACTTTTTTTATCAAGGCTGACGCAATGGCGTGGCCAGTGGTGTCTTTCGAGTGGAGCACTCGGCGTTTGGTGTGGCCGCCTTCATTTCCTAGAGCAAAGAGCTCGGGGTCTTGATTGCTCTTGTCAAAGGTAACATCATGAGAAAGCAGCTCGTCGATTGTGGCGGTTCCTTCGCTGACGATAGCCCTAACTACGGATTCCTTGCAGAGGCCAGCGCCGGCGTCCAGTGTGTCGGCCACGTGTTGCTCAAAGGAGTCTCCCTCAGTTCTTAAGTTTGGGTCGAGAACGGCGGAGATACCACCTTGAGCCCATGCTGTGTTAGAGTCTAGCGCCTTTCCTTTAGTGAGAACTGTGACGGAGCCATGCTCTGCTGAGCGTAACGCGAATGAGAGGCCGGCAATGCCTGAACCGATGACTAGGAAGTCAGAAACCATATGGGTGGAGTGTGCGCTGCTTAGTTAGTTGGGACAAGCTCGATGTTATCAATAAGTCTAACATTGTCAAAGCTGGCAGCAATTGCAATCAGGGATTTCTGGGTAATTTTCACTTGAGGTTGCAGAGAGTTGGCGCAAACGCATTCTATATAGTCGATTTCAGCGAGTGGTGCGTGAGCGCTGAGGTGGCTCTTCATTGTTGCTAGAAGTCGCGCGCTATCATCGATACCTGAAGCGAGAGATTGCTGAGCTAACAGCATCGCTTGCCGTATAGCGGGAGCTTGCGCTCTAGCTTCTGCAGAAAGTCGGACGTTTCGCGAGGAGAGAGCGAGTCCATCGTCCTCTCTTACAGTGTCGACACCGTGAATGATGATTTGGAAATTAAGATCGCGCACCATGCGGTTGATTATCGCGAGCTGTTGGTAATCTTTTTTTCCAAAAACAGCGTCGATAGGGGAGAATAAATTGAAGAGTTTAGCAACAACTGTGCAGACACCATCGAAATGTCCCGGGCGCCTGGCGCCACATAGTTTAGAGGCTAGGGAGTCCTCAGTGATCACGGTGGAGTGATTTGCTGAATAGAGGCTTCCAGCGTCTGGGATAAATAGCAGGTCAACCCCGCGTTCCTCACAGAGAGCTATATCCCGCTGGAGGGTTGAAGGGTAATTCTTGAGGTCGTCTGGGTTGTCGAACTGGATTGGATTCACAAAGATGGATACGGCGACGCACCCATTGGGACCAGCAATGTCTCTAGCTTTATCTACAAGAGCGAGGTGCCCATCGTGAAGGGCTCCCATGGTGGGAACTAGAACTGGCGCCGCGAGGTGTTTTTTCTTCGCAAAAAGAAGATCAGTAATAGTGGTGACAATGTCCATAATGTTGTTGGTTGCGGCAAAGTGCTACAGAATAGCTAGGAATAAAGCAAAAAGATAAGGAATCGACGTTGACGTAGTCATGTTCGCCATGCACATTTACCCCGAATTACAACTATCTCAAAGATTCAAGTATTTATGAAAAACATCCTAAAATCCTTTCTAGTCGTCGCAGCTACAGCGGTGAGTCTCACGTCAGTAAATGCCGAAGACCTCAAAATTGCTTCAGTAAGCATGGAAAAACTCTTTAATGAGTTCCACATGACCAAGAAGGTGCAAGCGCGAGTGAAGGTCGATCAAGAGCGTATCCAGAAGGATAACGCTAGTCGTTTGGAGCATATTCGCGGACTGCAGACCGAGATTGAAAAACTCAGTAAGCAACGTGGCGATGCTACAGTTAGTGATAAGAAACGTCTCGAGATCGAGCGTCAAATTAAGCTTAAAGTAAGTGAAGGTAACGCTGCTGATAATGAGCGTCGCCAGTGGCTCCAGCGCCAAAGTAAAGCCCTCGGCGAGCAGACCGGCGAAGAGCAGCGCGTTATTCTTGAAAAAATTCAGGCTAAGATCGCAGATTATGCACGCGAGCAAGACTTCGACCTAGTCGTTGACCAGTCCTCACGTAGCGCAACACGCACACCGGTATTCGCTTTCATGAAGGATAAGTATGATGTGACTGCTGTATTGCTTAAGGATCTTAACAAGGACGCTCCAGCAGCTAAGCCTGCTGCGACTGATAAGTAATACTAACCAAATAATTTTCCAAAGGCGTTTACCGTATTCTATGGTAAGCGCCTTTTTTCGGGTCTTTTATAATGAGACGTGGGCGGCTTGTGGACATTTAATAAATAAGTACTTCACAAGAATGGGCAATCTGGACAATGATGTCTGTGATGCAATTTCTGCTAGACCATTGGCGCGACGGAGTGGAGATGCTCATCTTATGGATTGGCATCTACCAACTGTATCGTGCATTTAGAGCCACGAGGGGAGCGAGCATTTTGGTGGGCATTGTGATGATTTTAGCTATCGCTACATCACTGGCTTTCATTTTCCAGCTCAAAGTGATCGCTTGGATTCTCACACGCGCGGTCTTATATGGCGCATTTGCGTTAGTTATTATTTTTCAACCAGAACTACGAAGCGCCTTGGCAAAATTGGGAAGTAGTAAGTTTTTTACTTTTTCAAAGACGCAACGCTTAGAGTTCACATCTGATCTGGCTGACTCAGCCATTCAGTTGTCGAAAAATCGTATTGGTGCCCTCTATGCCTTGGAGAAAGAAATTAGCCTTAGTGACCACCAGGAGACGGGGGTTCAGCTAGATGCTGAGTTTTCACCTGAATTGGCGCAGAGTATTTTTTACCCGAAGGCCGCATTGCACGATGGAGGCATGATACTTTCCCAAGGGCGGGTTGCCTCTGCCGGTTGCGTATTTCCTGTGAGTCAGAGAGAACTTAAGGATAGGACGCTGGGTTTACGGCATAGAGCAGCTATTGGTCTAACGGAAGAGACTGATGCTGTAGCGATCGTTGTGAGTGAAGAGACGGGTGGGATTTCTATTGCTATCAATGGAGATTTAAAGCGTAATTTGAGTGAAAAAGAATTTAGAGAGATGCTGGAAGAAATCTTTTTACCAGAACAGAAAATAGAAGAAGATAATGCTGAAAAAACATTGGATAGCAAAAATAACAGCCCTGATCCTAGCGATCGTGATATGGTTTCTGATCAGCGGTGAGATTGAGATCTTAAGCTTCTCAAAGGGGAGTCAGCCAGCGTTGAGTCGACCATAATAAATGGTCTTTATGAGCGCGCTGAGCTTGCATGTTTGAGTTCTTTACGCCAGTAGGAGTGGAGACTCCAATGTGAGATCGAATCTATGAGTAAGGGACTTTTTATAACTGGCACGGATACTGACTGCGGCAAAACATATGTTACCTCTTTGATCATCCGCGCTCTGCGGGCTGAGCGAGTGGATGCGGTAGGGTATAAGCCTATCTGTTGTGGTGATAGAAATGATGCGCTCGAGCTGGTAGACGCCTCTGATGACATGGTCACTGTGGAGGAGGTCAACCCGCTGTGGTTTAAGACGCCAGCGGCTCCTCACGTGGCTGCGATGTTTGAGAATGCCCCCATTGAGTCTGAAATTTTACTCAAGGGACGTGCCGATTTAGGTGCTGAACACCAGGTCGTTGTGACCGAAGGGGTTGGAGGTTTGCTTGTCCCCATCAATGGGAAAAGTTACGCTGTGGCTGAGTTGGCGAGGGATATAAATGATCCAGTATTGCTCGTTGTGGGCAATAAGCTTGGAGCTCTAAACCATACATTGCTGACAGTTGAGGCGATGCGCTCGCGCGGGATTGAGCCAGCGGGACTTATTTTCAATAACCTCGTTGAGGAACTCGATACAGCGATGGTCACAAACAAAGGGATTGTGGAAGATATGTGTGGGGTGGAGGTTATCACTGACGTCATCCGTGGGCAGCGTGATATCGAGGCCTGGCCATTTCTTGAACTTTTAGGTTTGTAAGCGGCCGGACTAACACTAGGTTCTCGTACTATGATCGATATGTTAGTGAATCTCTACGAGCTGCCAGATTCTGGAGAGCTCTATGAGAGTGTTAAAGAGAAGGGGATTACCCTACGCAGAGCCAATGCGTATGAAAGACACATTGTGGCTGACTGGGTAGGGGAGCACTTCTCTCCCAAGTGGGTGAGCGAGGTGAAGGTGGCTTTTAGCCGCCAACCCGTGGCCTGCTTTATTGCTACGAGGGAGGAAGAAATTCTCGGTTTTGCCTGCGTTGAAACGACAGCAAAAGGGTTCTATGGTCCTACTGGAGTCTCTGAAGACGCGCGTGGAACTGGCATCGGCAAGGCACTGTTATTTCGTTGTATGGAAGCTCTGAAGGAATCCGGTTATGTTTACGGAGTGATCGGCGGAGTTGGTCCACGGGAATTCTACGAAAAAGCTATAGGAGCTACGGAGATCCCGAATAGCGACCCTGGTGTTTACCGGGATATTCTCCCGGGTTAGTGAAATTTAAATCAAATTACTTATGCAAGATCCAACATTTGTTAAGAACGCCTTCAGTAAGATTGCTGATCGCTATGTTGTCACGAATCATGTCCTCAGCCTAGGGACTGACATCCTTTGGAGAAAGAAAGTGGGACGGATAGTCAAGGCTTGGAGTCCAAAAGATATTCTAGATGTGGCAACTGGTACAGGAGATCTTGCGCTGGAGCTGCAAAAGGTGTGCCCAGAGTCGAAGCTAGTGGCGTCTGATTTTTGCCCAGAGATGTTAGCGCATGCTACTCAGCGTGGAGTTAAGGATACTCAAGTGGTAGATGCCATGAATATGCCATTTGAGGATAATTCAAGTGACGTTCTCACTGTGGCATTCGGCCTTAGAAATATGGCTGACTACCCGGCGGCATTGACTGAGATGCGCAGAGTGATTCGTCCCGGCGGGCATTTGCTTGTGCTAGATTTCTCAACTCCAGAGGGCTTCCTCGGTAAGCCCTATGATTTTTATCTCAATAACATCCTCCCGAAAATTGCCGGTTTATTGACTGGTGAAGAGGGCGCGTATAGCTATCTAGCAGGATCTATCGGGGATTTCCCAAGCGGCGACGCGATGGTCCGGTTGATCGAATCTCAGGGGTATACAGATGTGCAATGTGTTCCGTTGAGTGGCGGTATTGCCTCGATCTATACCGCTACGTCTTAAGCGTAGAAGAGCGCTTCCAGCCTCTTTTATTCAACTGGAAAGAATCAAAAAAAGCTCTCACCTAGAAATAGGTGGGAGCTTTTTGGTGAAATGAGGGTCAAATGTTATTTCTTCGATGCGAGGTAGCTGACAATGTCAACGAATTGCTGGATGGTGAGGTTGTCAACGAGGTGTGGGGCCATGATGGTGGATGTGGCTCTCTTGACTGAGTTTACCTCCTTCGCGTCGAGCTTTGTTTCAATCCCTGCGATGTTTCTAACGATCACAGTAGAGGTATCCTTTTTGACCAGAGTGCCGTTGTGGACCGTGCCATTTTTCATGGTCGCGTCCACCCAGTTTTCGGCAATTGTAGCTTCAGGTTTGAGGATTGCTTCGGCAATGGCGAGTTTCTCTAGAGTGGCGCCAATCCTATCGAGGTCTGGGCCTTTCTTTGGGTGTGCATTCTCGATGCTATGACACCCTATGCAGGCTTGATTTTTGAGGGTTTGCTTACCATTTGATAGGTTAGGCTTATATTTCTCAAACGCTAGGATAGCGTCTTCAATAGAGAGTTCGCCAACCTTCGGTATTTTAGGTCCTTTGTCGCCAGCTGCAATATCATTGAGTCCAGGAATGAACGCTTTGTTATTTTTCGCTATCGTTGTATAAAGATCTTTGTGTTCGGCATCAGAGTTGGTCATTTCAGCAATGTATGCGGCGGCAATTTTCTCTGAAGCTGACCAAGTGATAGGCTTATAGTATGGGCCGGCTGGGTCAGGCCGGGTGCCCCACCACCATGATCCGTCATAAGGAGCTTCCTTGCTGTAGAGTCTGGCGAGCGCATCCATGAGTTTTACTTTCAGGGATTGATCATTGGTGGAGTGCAGTTTTGCAATGAGCCCGTCGACGCCTTTGGAGTCATGCATGCGGCGCAGCGCCCAAATGGCTCCGTCCTGTGCAGAGGAATCTATGGCAGCGAGAGAGGCGTCAACTCCATTCAGCGCGCGAAGCGTCTGCACAGCGATGTGCGGAACGATGATTTTTGAGTTAGGTGTGGCGTGCGGCCCTTTCTTTCGACCGCTATCAGACGGAGAAAACTGGGTGACAATGAACTTAGCTGAGGGGGACTCAGCCGCGGTGTCAGCAAAGCCAGCGGTGGCTGTGAACGTGCCGGACATGAAGGCTTCTGGGATTTTAAACTCGATGATGGAGTCGGCGTGTGAACCGATGCCAAAATCAAACGGCTTACCATCCATGCGCTTTAGAGGTTTGCCTGAGCAGGACTTGTTGAGGGCTGTTTTGCCCCAGCCTTGCTTGGATTTCTTCCATTTTTTAAGCTCGTGAACCTTACCGTTTACTGTGATTTTTGGGTTAAACCAAGAGGTGTGATCATTGCCGCTATCTCCAGCTTTATCGGAGATAAGGAAAAGGCTAGAGCTCTTGCCGTCGAGTTTGACGTTGATTTCGACAGTCTCTTTTACGGCTAATTTTTTCGATTTAAAAAGTGGTTTACCTAGTGTGGGTGCGGAGAATTTGCGTGGCTCCGTGACTGCTAGCTTAACGACTTCGCCTGCTGCTTCAGCTTTACCAATGCGAGCCAGGCCGACGAGTGAAGCGACTTGGACGCGTGTGTCATCAGACTTCAGTCCTTTGAGGAATGGAGAGAGGGGGGATTTCTGGGCAACGGGTTTGCGGTCAGCTATTGCTCGGAGTGCGAATTCGCGCACAGCTTTGTCTTCAGTAAGTTTTAGAAGCTCGCTCACACCTTTATCGCCAGTCATCTGAGCATAGGTGAAGATAGCCGCCACTCTGGTCTCTAGGGAGGCTGTGGAGTCTTGGGCTATAGATAGAACCTTTGTTGGTTTTATTTGAGCTCCACGCTGGAGGATTTCTTGCTGTGTGGCTAGTCTAGTGGTCGCACTGGCTGAGCTGATGCCTTTAACTAAGGTGTCAGGTGTGAGTTTTGAGAGTTCAGGAAAGGGCTTATATTTCCAGCCAGCGGGGACGACGCGCTCGACGTACCCTTTATTTGGGTTCCCTTTATATCCGGCGCCCTGCCAAGCTGCGATATACATGCGGCCTGAGCCGTCGACATCTAGGTCTGTCGGCTGAGAAGCGCCGATGAAGTCTTCGACTTTTTGGGTGAATGTTGGGCCGTCTTGAGTAAGGCGATGGATGTAGATATGATTGAGCCCCCAGTCCACCATCATCGGTTGCTTGTTGTATTTAGCAGGCCAGGTGGGTTCGTCCATGAAGAGTGCTCCCGTACCTGAGCCACGACCGAGGTCACAGAGAGCTGGGATTGTTTCGTCAGTGAAATACATGTAATGGCTAGGGTAGCCGTAATCACCAGATTGAATTTGATCAATGAAACGAATCCACCAGCCCACACCATCGTTGGTGTTACCACGGGTGTAGACGTTCATAAATGGATCAATGGCGACATCGTAGATGTTACGCAGACCATAGGTGTAGGTTTCCATTTCACTGCCATCTGGACGAACGCGGAGAATGCCTCCACCTAGCTGAGTTAGCTTTGTGCCATCTGAGCCAACTGCGTCGACGAAGCCAAAGTCGCCGACTGCAATGTATATCCAGCCGTCAATACCCATGCGGATACCATTGGTTGTGTGGTCGGCTCCGCGATCGCGGTTGAATTTGATTGTCGAGACATCTTTGATGAGGTGCTTTGGTTGACCGTCTGCAACTCCGTCACCGTCTTTATCTTCAAGGACAGAGAGGTACATGCCTTTCATCGGCATAGTGCCAGCGTAGTCGGCGTGGAGAGCGTAAACCTTGTCACCCATGGCGATGATGCCGCGCGGGTGGTCTATCTTCGCAAAAACTGTATGCTCGTCAGCTTTGCCATCGTTGTTAGTGTCTCTGAGCCTGACTATGCTTCCTTTATCGGGTCCCTTTCCGAGCGACCCGAGGAGATCCACGCCAACAAAGACGTCACCATTTGCATGAACGCCTAAACATGCAGGTGATGGGGTTAGGGTGCTGTCGGTGAATCTTGAGAAATCTAGATCACTTGGGTTGGCTTGGAGTATGCCTAGACTGGCTGCGTAAGCGAGGAAGCTAGTAAGTTTCTTGTGAGCCTTTTTGTGCATAGGTTTTGGTTGTGTGGTAGATGAGGATTTGAGCTTATCGAGTATATAAAATAGGTGAAGCTCAGTACGTTTTCTATAAGATATAAGCCTCATCACAAGCTAACCTTACATTCAGTATGTATTTTTTTCGTTCCATTGTTGGCAAACTGCTCTGGATTCGCTAATTCCTAGTCACCATGTCAGTCGACCCACTACTCCAACTGCTAAGCCAAAAGGCCAGATACTCCCATAAAGAGATCGCAGATATTCTACAATTAGACGAAAAGTTAGTATCTGAGAAGGTGGCGGATTGGGAAGAAGATGGCACGATTTTAGGATACCACGCTGTGATCAATGGTGAGCACAGCGGCGACACTAGCGTGTCTGCATTTATTGAAGTCAAGCTCACTCCCGAGCGCGGGGGAGGATTTGATAAACTAGCCATGCGGATTGCAAGATTTGAGCAAGTTGAGGCCTGCTACTTAGCTAGTGGGGGTTACGACCTCATGGTTACTGTCGAGGGGCCTAGCTTGAGAGAGGTTGCTAGCTTTGTGAGTGAAAAACTCAGCACGATTGATGGAGTTGTATCCACGGCGACGCATTTCCGATTGAAGGCGTATAAAGAGCACGGGTTTCTCTTCGAGCAAGAAGAACCAGAAGGCCGCCTCGTAGTTTCACCTTAATTTTCAGATGGATTATTCAAGTAAAATTGCGCGCCAAGTTGCTGCCGTTCCCAGATCTGGGATTCGAGATTTTTTCGAACTTGTGCAAGGGCGTGATGATGTCATCTCACTCGGTGTCGGTGAGCCAGATTTCCAAACCCCTTGGAATATCAGGGAGGCCGCTATCTACTCTTTGGAAAAAGGACACACGAGCTACACCTCAAATCTGGGCTTACTCCAGCTGCGAAAGCTCATTTCCGGGTATGTGAGTGATTTCTTCTCTGTCGATTACAAAGCCGAGAGTGAAGTGCTGGTGACCGTAGGTGTCAGTGAGGCGATTGATCTAGCACTGCGCGCATTATTGAACCCCGGGGACGAGGTTATCTACCATGAGCCTTGCTATGTTTCCTATTGTCCGAGCATCACGATGGCATACGGCGAGGCTGTGGCCGTTGCCACTTTCAAAAAAGACGGATTTTCTCTCAAGGCTGAAGCCCTAGAAAAAGTGATCACCCCTAAGAGCAGGGTGCTAATGCTGAATTTCCCAACCAATCCAACCGGAGCGACGATCTCAAATGACGATCTAAAGGAAATTGCTGAACTCTGCGTGAAGCACGATCTCATGGTGATCACCGATGAAATCTATAGTGAATTGCGCTACGATGATCCAGAGCACACCTCAATAGCGAGTCTGCCAGGGATGAAGGAGAGAACAATCTTACTCCATGGGTTTTCAAAAGCGTTTGCGATGACTGGGTTCAGATTGGGATATGCCTGCGCGCCTCAGCCTATCATCGAAGCCATGATGAAGATTCATCAATACTCGATGCTGTGCGCCCCCGTTACCAGCCAAGCAGCTGCTATAGAAGCCTTGCAAAACGGTGCTGAGTCAGTGCGAAAAATGAAGAAAAGCTACCACCAACGACGTGACTTCATGGTGAAACGGCTCAACGCAATGGGGCTCGATTGCCACAGCCCTGGCGGCGCATTTTATGTTTTCCCTGAGATTAGTAAATTCGGCCTCAAGAGTAAGGAGTTTGCTATGCGTTTGTTGGAGGCTACAAATGTAGCTGCGGTTCCTGGTGATGCCTTTGGTGAATGCGGTGAAGGGTTTTTGCGTTGTTGCTATGCTACCTCAATGGAGGAAATTGTGATTGCAATGGATCGGATGGAAGGATTTGTTAGAGACTTAGAAACTCCAACATGAATTTAGCGACTATCCGAGATGACAAGAGCTACGCCTATGTGGTTCCACTAGCTGTTTTCATGGTGCTCAATTTGCTGATGCAGATTGTCTCTGAGAGTGGTGTCGAATGGGCGCACCCGGATGCACCATGGTGGCGTGAGTGGCCAGAGCAATGGATGTACCCTTTGCAGACGATTATAGTTGGTGCTGTTCTTTGTTTTTTCTGGAAAAATTATAACTTCCGACCTTCAAAAGGAATTTTGCTCGGTGTGGTTCTGGGGGTGGTGGGAATAGCACTCTGGATTCTACCATCATATTTGTACGATGCTCTAGGTTACACCGAGGAAACTGTTGGGAGCTTGAAGCATTTTGGCTTTGCTCCGCGTGATGATGGGTTCGATCCCAGTGTGTTGATACCGGAGTTCGGAGTTGCTGGTTACTGGTGCTCTACGACCTTGCGATTTTTGCGAGCTGTCATGGTCGTTGCTTTGGTCGAGGAACTCTTCTGGCGCGGTTTCCTAATGCGTTTTCTAGTCGATCGCGATGGTGATTATTGGAAGGTTCCCTTTGGTAAGCCTCAGATCTTAAGTTACTTGGTTACGACAGGGGCGTTCATTTTCATTCATCAACCGGTTGATTATTTGGGTGCATTTTTGTTCGGCTCTCTCATGTATTGGCTTGCGGTTAGAACCAAGAGTTTGGCTGCCTGTGTCGTGATGCATGGCGTCGCCAATTTACTCATGGGCATTTACGCTTTGCGATTTAGTGAATTCGGACTTTGGTAAGTTCAAACATGGGGTTACGTTTGCTTTTCTCACATGAAAATTGGTATAGCGCAGATAAATTCTAACATTGGCGATTTCCCCCGAAATGCAAAACGTATCATGCAGGCTTATAGAGCTTGTGTTGATACTGGGGCGGAATTGGTGGTGACCCCAGAGTTGTCATTAGTGGGTTACCCACCTCGAGATTTGGTCACCAAGGATCGCTTTGTAGAAAAATGTCTGCAAGCGCTAGATTATCTGGCTGATGAAACCGGCGATGTGCCATTGATTGTTGGGTACGTTGATTTCCATGATTTTGTCCAACCTGGGAAGCCGTTGCGCAATGCCGCTGCATTCCTTCATCAGGGGAGAGTGCGTAAAAAGGTTTGGAAGACATTATTGCCCTCATACGACGTGTTCGATGAGCATAAGTATTTCGAACCATCATCCGAATGCAAGGCATTCAACTATGGAGGAAAGCGCATTGGTCTTACGATTGGTGAGGATATTTGGTTGGAAGACTACATCCGTCGACCCATTTATCAAAGAGACCCAATTGCTGAGCTGAAAGAAGATGGTGCGGATCTCATCATCAATATAAGTGCTTCACCTTTCTATAAAGGGATACCTAAGCACCGCGCGAGCTTGCTGGAGGTGGTTGCCTGTGGCGCAGATGCTCCGGTAGTCTGCTGTAATGCTGTGGGAATGAACGAGCAACTTGTTTTCGATGGTAATTCGCTGGTGCTCGATGCGGATGGAAATGAACTCGCTAATCTACCGGGTTTCACCTCATGCTTCAAGGTGGTCGATATTTCAGAACGCGGATCAGATGCACCTAAAATGCGCAGTATCGATGTGGAAGATGTCCACAAGGGTTTAGTGCTAGGTATTCAGGATTACGCGCGCAAGGCTGGTTTCGGAGCTGTTACTATGATTCTCAATGGGGATATTGAGTCCTCACTTGTGGCATGTCTCGCAGTTCGTGCGCTCGGGGTCGGTAAAGTCAAAGCTTTGATTATGCCGGATAAAACGCAATCGAGTCAGTCCGTCTGCCGCGCTGTAGCTTTGGCTGAACAATTGGGTATTGAGCACAAGAAAATTCCTGTCGATGTGATGAAACAGTCAGCAGACTTAATATTAGGTGAAATCCTAACTGATCTTGATCATCCGTTAGTGGATCAGGGTGTTAGCTCTAGGATTAGAGCGATGCTACTGATGGCTTATGCGCGTAGTAATAATTACTTAGTGCTCTCCTCCGCAAATAAGTCAGATCTAGCGATTGGCCACCAATTTCCAGGCGGCGACAGCTCCCAAGGTCTAGCAGTGCTCAGCGATGTGCCTAAAATAATCGTCCACAAGCTCGCACATTTTACAAATAGCGAGAGGGAGCTTATCTCGAAGTCGATTATTGAACGCGAAGAAGAATTGTCTAAGAAACCTCATAAATATGGAAGTGAGAAAGTTCCTCCATATGTGCTACTGGATTTGATATTGGAGCTTTACGTGAATTACCAACTATCATGCGATGATATAATCAATGGCCATGGCTATGATGAGAATACGGTGAGGTGGGTACAGCGGAAAGTTGATTTGAATGAATGGAAACGTCAGCAGGCAGCACCGGGGATTCGCGTGACTTCAAAAGCCTTTGGAATGTGCCGCCGCATGCCAACAGTTCAAGGATTTATCGACTAAATGTGCGCAACTGTGTTATAGCTTAGTCTAGCATGAAAAACACTTCTCCAGAGTGGGGCTGGTATAACGCGCAAGGATTAAGCAAGGCTGGCTTAATGCTAGCGGTGTTGGTCGTTATTGTAGCTGGAGTCGGCGTCTTCTCTATACCGTTTAGAGACCAGTTAGTGCGGTTTAGTCAGTCGCCGGTAGTTCGTGTTGCGCAAATTCAGTTAGTGCTTCGAAGTAGTGTCCATTTGCGCCTTATTCAGATGCAGCCGCTGATAGAGTTAGAGAAAGTTGACGAAGTTGTCCACGAATTGAGGCGCACTACTGTGCTGGATTCTAATGGCGAGTTTTTAGAAAAAATGCTCGGGCTTAAAATTCGCATTAGTCAGTGCGAGCAAGTGATCTCGGGCCAAATAGAGTTAGAAAAATTAAGATCTTCTATATCGGAAGCTCTCGAGCTTGATCAACTAGACGACGTCGCTGAACTTTTACAGGAGTACTCAAAAGTCGCCGGGCAAGATGTTACGTACCTAACTCTCAAAGAGAAATATGATGCGTCTATTCAGCGCTATCAGAAGATAGAAAAGACCTCAGAGGAGTTCGCGACAGCAATGACCAGTTGGAATGAGGCGCAGGCTGCTCAATGTTTAAGTGATTTACGCAGGCTCAAAGCTAAGCCAGAGGTGTTAGTTGGGATAGCTAGAAAGCTAGACCAGCTCATAAAGGCAAATGCACAAGTCACGTTAGTGCTTAAGCATGTTGAAGGCAAGGATTCGGGTGGGTGTTCGGCTCATTTGTTAGGGCTTGTAGAATCTAAAATTCAGAAGCTAGGGGCGCATCCTAAACTGCTAAATATGCGCAAAAAATTGTTATCTTATCCACAGGTAATAAGAGTTCCCGCAGATGTCACCACATTGGACGAAGCTTACTTATTGTTGGAGAATGGCGGTACTATTGAGCTCGGTGAGGGGGTGTTTTATGTTGAGTTAGAGATCAATAAGCCTGTGACGATAAAGGGAGCCGGTGTGGGCGTCACAGTCATAGAGTCCAGAACAGTCAAGGGTGCCGGATTGCATTTTTTTCATCCTCAAAAAGAATCTAAAGTTTCTCATCTGACCCTGCGTGGGTTTATCGATGAAGCTGGGAAATATCCGCTTATTCTACTCAGAGGTGGAGGACTAGATCTTTCGTATGTGGAAATCTCAGCTTCGGCTAATCATGGTATGGCCGTCAGTGCTGGAGTGGCCAAAATTGACCATTGTCGATTTACTGGCAACCGCTGGGATGGTCTTGCCGTCTTCGGCCCCACCAGCAGCGCGGATGTGCAAGGATCCAGTTTTCTGCAGAATGGCGACCATGGGGTAGATGTCTGGGGTGGAGCAAAAGCATTTATTCAAACTTCTCGGATTGAAAAGAATTCTAAATCTGGAGTTGTCGTGTCGGGGGCTAAGTCACTGGCGCAACTGACTGATGTGCAGTCCAGAGCCAACCGCGAGTGCGGCATTTACCTTAATCTCGGAGCTAGCCTCACAGCAGAGCGTGTCAAGGTGAGTGATAATGCATACTCAGGCCTTATCGCTCAGCGCGTTGATCTCTTTAAGTGGATCACTAGTTATGCCTCATCGAATGGAGAGTTTGGTTACATTATCGATCGCAAAAGCATGGAGGCCTTTGAGGGGAGGCTTGCTGGGAAAGAGAATAAATTAGGTCTCAAAAGACAAAAGAGACTGAAGTGACTAATCGCTATTTGACACGCTAGCCATTGGGGTCTTCCATCTCGACCAGATGTCTACAGGTTTTTCTCTTTCCAGTCTCAACGAAGCGCAACGCGAAGCAGTAAACTCGCTCGATGGTCCAGTGCTTATCCTCGCTGGTGCGGGTACAGGTAAAACGCGCACAGTGACGTGCCGTATCGCCAATATGCTCCAGCGTGGAGTCCAACCAGAGAATATCCTCGCTGTGACATTCACCAATAAGTCCGCGGTCGAGATGAAGGAGCGCGTTTGTGGCATGGTTTCTAAAGAAGCCGGTGAGGTGATTACTGTGTGTACTTTCCACTCGCTCTGCGTGCGAATCCTGCGTGAAGGCATCGAGAAGCTAGGCTACAAAAAGAATTTCACGATATATTCCGGTCAGGATCAAATGGGAATGATCAAGCAGTTGATCATCCGCAAAGGCGGTAAGGACATCAACCTAGATGCCAACCAGGTGATCAGCCTCATATCGAATAATAAGAATGCTGGGATACCGGCACAAGATCAGGCCGATGACTTGGTCGGGGCTATTGCTCTGGCATACAACAATGAATTGCGTGCTCAAAATGCCGTGGATTTTGATGACTTATTGTTGTTGGGAGAAAAGCTCCTGCGTGAGCACTCCGATGTACGAGACATCATTCGTAAGAAATACACCCACATCACAGTGGATGAGTTTCAAGACACCAATGGGCTGCAGATGAAGCTGCTGCAACAACTTGTTGGCGCACCATACAATGTGTGCGTTGTGGGTGATGATGACCAAAGTATCTATGGTTGGCGAGGCGCTGACGTCACAAATATTTTGCAGTTTGAGCGCTTTTTCCCAGATCCCAAAGTGATTCTACTCGAGGTGAATTACCGAAGCTCTGCTGCGGTTTTACGTACCGCCAACTCGTTGATTAAACACAACTACGGACGCCGCGAGAAAGAGCTGAAACCTTTCAAACCAGGTGGCAAGCCTCTGCGGCTCATCACAATGCCTGGTGACGAAGAAGAGGCTGAGTTTATTGCGGAGGAAATGCATGAACGTAATGCTACTGAAAAGACCCCTTGGGAAGATTTCGCTATCCTATTCCGTACCAATGCTCAGAGCCGAAATCTTGAAATAGCAATGCGAGACATGAAAATTCCTTACCGGGTGGTCGGTTCTCAGAGTTTCTTCGACCGCAAAGAGGTGCGAGACTGCGTTGCCTACCTACAGGTTCTTAATAGCCCGATTTCAGACGTTCCGTTGCTCCGTATTTTGAATGCACCGCCGAGAGGGATTGGCCAAGGCTCAGCTTTGCTCATTACCGAGTGCAGCCGTGAGCGCGAATGTAGCATTTGGGAGGCAATGGGAGTGGAAGAGGTACTGAGTCAACTTAGTACAAAGGTGAGAAATAGCGTGAATACCTTCGTCGAACTCGTCCTCAAATACCATGAGCGCTTTGCCGCTGGTGATGAATGTATGGGGACTTTATTTCATGAGTTTATTCAAGAAGTGGGATACGAAGAATGGATGCATCGCCATTGCAAGACTGAGAATGAGAGGAAGCAGCGCTCAGAAGGCATCAATGACCTGCGATCAGATCTAGCACACGCCACTACAAAGAAGCGCACGCTGCAGAAGTTTTTAGATCACATGGCTCTGCAGTCTGACAAGGATGATGACATCGAGAAGCAAAAAGGAGTCTGCATGATCACGCTCCATGCCTCTAAGGGGCTTGAGTTCCCGCTAGTGTATCTCGTAGGTCTTGAAAATGGTATCCTGCCACACAAACGCTCACTCGAAGAGGGGACAACTGATGAGGAACGACGACTTCTTTATGTCGGCATTACAAGAGCCCAAGACGAATTCACAATGTCTTATTGCGCTTGGCGCACAAAGTACGGAGACCGTGTCAGTTGCGAACCTAGTCTGTTTCTCAAGGAGCTTTCATTCGAGGATATTATGGAGCTAGACTATGACGATATCATGGGGGCTGAGGCTACCGAAGAAGAAACAGAAAGCTTCTTCGACGGCCTAAAAAGCCTGCTCGAATAAGCAATGCTGTCGGTTAGTGAATGGTGAGAAGTAAGATAGCTTGCGGTTGAGTGTTCGATTTTCAACGTTCAGACAAGAGCGCTG
>Ga0233410_10000142_pt1 | contig 24933 bp, 25 predicted proteins | sample Na_anoxic_1_MG_FD_179869 | JGI IMG/M metagenome (GOLD analysis project Ga0233410, IMG submission 179869) | Seawater microbial communities from Saanich Inlet, British Columbia, Canada - Na_anoxic_1_MG | ecosystem: Environmental > Aquatic > Marine > Inlet | place: Canada: British Columbia...
TTCTATTTCATTTGGATATTTGATTGATAGAACGTCTAAGCAAGTTTGACAGAAATCTTCGAAATCGGTGTCATCTTGGCAAATGTTGCATTTTGTTTCCATAGTTCTTCTAGATGGACTTATTATAAAGAGACTCGGAGAAAAATTTTGGATAATTTTTTGGGTAAAAAATTGGGTAAAAAATTATCCAAAAAATTGCCTCATTTTTTGCTCCGATTTGTTATAAGTATTGATTGAATAGTTATTTTATGGAAAGCGAAATTTCGGAAGATGTTGGCGAGGAAGTTATTGAGATATTAAAAAAATTAAATTTAGAGATAGAAAAGCTCGTCAAGAGAATATATAATGAGAAAAAACTCCCATGTCCACTTCGTGATTGAAACAGAATTCTTAGAGAAGTTAAAGAAAGAGGCTAAGAGTAGACTGATAAGTATCTCCGAACTTTGTAGGATGAAATTAAGCGATAAGGCGCAACTGGATAGGATTGAACAGTATCTAAAAAAAATAGTAGGGGAAAATGGAATTAAATAAAATAATTCATGGGGATTGCATCGAAGTTATGAAGAGGATGCCTTCAAGGTGTGTTGATTTAATTGTTACCGATCCTCCCTATGGTGATAATACTGGATATGGGATGAACAATAAGACTATTAAAAATAATGAGAATCCTTTGATTAATTGTACTGCATTAGTTGAGATGTATCGAGTTTTGAAATTGAATAGTTCACTTTATTTATTTACTAACTGGAAACATTATCCTTTTTTGACTGAGTTCATTTCTAGATATACTAAGTTTAAGATTAGGCACTTGTTGGTTTGGAAGAAGCATAATTTTGGGCTCGGGTGGGCGTTTAGGCATCAGTATGAATTGGTTTTGGTTCTTGAGAAGGGTAAGCCGAAATATAATTTAAAGAATTTTTCGGATGTTCAGACTTGTAGTCATATTAATCATAATAAGGAAAATCATCCTCATGAGAAGCCTTTGGATTTATTGAAAAAAATGATTGTTCATAGTTCTGGTGAGGGGGATGTTGTTCTTGATCCGTTTGCTGGTTCGGGTTCTACCTGTAAGGCTTGTAGAGAGTTGGGTAGGAAATGGATTGGGATTGAGTTGGATGGGAGGTGGATTTAAGGATTATCTTTCGTATTCTTTTTTTAAGTGTAAAATCAATTCCCCTATTTGGGTGACCGGGTTACTCCTTTTAGAATATATATCGACCTTATTAGCTTTATGCATTTTGATTAGATTCTGCGCATTTTTAATTGCAACATCTTGTAAAAGTTTTAATTTGCTATATCTATTACCCCGTTTTTTTGTTTCTTTTTTTAGAAATTTTCGGTCACATAAATCTTCACTTCGGAAAGAAATAAATGGATCACAATAATGGCATAATATCCAGACCTCTAGGCACATATTCGAGAAAATAATTCCAAAATTTTCTTTCACACAAAACTCTTTGGCCAATTCGGCTTTACTTTTACCAGTCTTCAAATCAATCCTGGTAAAATTATCATCTGCATCAAAAACCAAATACTTTTCATAATTCTCTGGGCTAGAATCATCCTCTATATTGCTTTCGAAGAGAGACTGCGCTTTTTTTGCAACTGTAAAACTATCCGAACCGCCACAGTCCTCACATATTATTTCTACCCTAGTCGAATTAAACTCCCTTTCAAGCCCATTAAAATATTTGCGTTCATCTCCCCCTTCAGTATAGATAAATATTTTCTTTATATTAAATCGTTCATCCACACTTTCCAATAAATCTTTACTTCTTTGAACTACTGCCACCCTCGGCTTTATCTGTTTTTTTTGAGAAAAATCTCTTTTCATTCATCCACATCGGGAAAAGCTTCGAATCTACCCTCAAAATAAGCCTTAAATATTTTCAAATCTTTCCTAATTCCTCCGATGTTAAGCAGTGAGTATAATTCAGTTGAATTATCTTTTCTCATATTGGTGAACCAAATTTGGTCTCTTCTAAAAGATTCGTCATGACTATTAACATATAGTAATAAGGGGTAGCAATGAGATGCACAAATAATTTGAGAATTGGTTTTTTCTTCACTTAAAATATTAATCAAATATTTTAAAAGAGTAGGATGAAGATTTTGCTCTAATTCATCTACAAAAAAAACCCTATTTCTTTTTATTATATCATAAATAGGGCCTAGGTAATTTATAAAATTCTGAGTTCCTTGCGATTCCTCTTCGTTAAAATCAAATTCTATTTGTCTGCCAGATGAATCAGGATGATATGTTTTTATTTCTAATATATGATTCTGTACTATCTTTTCTTTTCTCTCTTCCGAAATATCCTTATTCTCTTTGAGAAATTCTGCTAATCCTTTGTCCAATCCCTCTGGATTTTCTTTTAGCTTTATCGTTTTAATGTCCCCTAGGTCTGCGTTTTTTATATGCTTTATTAAGAATTTTTTAAAATCTGGGTCTTTATTTATCATATTTTTTGTGTATGCTTTTCCAAAAGCACCATCAATATTTATAATCAGTCTTTCGCTAAACCAATTAAATGCATCGCTGGTAATTCCACTAAAATCTTTTGTAGATAGATTACTTAAGAATAGATTGTTTTTATTTATTTTTTTAGCCAGTTCTTTTATCACTTCATCACCTTTTTGAATAAAATTATCATTGATTTCAATATTGTCCTTTGTTCTGTCAAATACATTTTTACCATCTTCATCAAGTTTTTCCTTTAATATAATAAAATTGTATCTTTTATTATCTTCCTCATGTCTAAGATTAACCTCATAAAGATATATTTTTTTATTCTCAATAAATTCTACTTTTATATGAAATGGCTTTTTTGAATAAAATTGATTATCGAGTTTAAAGTATTCCTTTGTTATTTTTTCTTTTTCATTATACGTTTTCGATTCTAATACCAAATTTTTCAAATAGTTTAAACTTTTCAATAAATTTGTTTTTCCAGACGCATTTGCTCCAAAAATTAAAGAGGATTTAAGTAAATTTTTCCCACTAATTTTAACTATATTCTCTTTAAGAGTATCATCTTTCAAATTTGCTTCCATGGAAAAATTTTCATTATTTTTAAATGATTTAAAATTTCCTACTTCAAGATTAAGTAACATATAGAATAAACAGTAAAGAAGTTTTTAAGTCTTTCTTTTTTGTGATTTTTTCACGAGATATTATATCAGTTAATTTCGCACTCTAATAACCTGCAATACAACCCTCCCGACTATTATCTCAAAACACCGCACTCCAATATCTTAACCCCGCCAAAAGCTTTTTGCGCCAATTCCATCACATGCTTATATTGTTCTTTCATCGCCCTCATCTCTTCCTTAATCAAATCGTTTTCTTTTTCCGTCTTAGTCAGCCTTTGCTCCAATTCGGTCTTAGTAACATCAACCAATAAATCCTCTTCGCTAATCGTATCTCTCATCCCAAGCATTTCAGAATAATAATGAATCTTGTCCGACTTCTTCCAGCCGAATCTGAATTTTAATGCGGATTCGGATTTGTATCTCGGCAACCAGTAACAACACGAGCAATGCCTAAAATCGTACATCGTCAAATCCGAATAGTTTTCACCAGCAGGGCTCTTGCCATCGCCCAGAACCCTTTTAGCAAGCCTTTTGAGGTATTGATTAACTGAGGGTGGAGAAATTTTAAATAAATAATCATCTTGTTCAAGTCCATTTATGGCAACGTGATTTTTTATTATATCTGAGCAAATCATTAATTTTATTCTTCTGCCGAATGTCTTACTTATCTCATCACGAATATTTAACTCCTTAAAATCATTCATTAAATCGGAAACTTTGATGTTCATCAATTCTGTTGGTGCCCGAATCCCCGTATCAAATAAAAACATGATCAATGTCCTGTAACTTGGTTTAGCCATATCATAGAGAAGTTTAACTTGCTCTTCGGTTAGATAAACCCATTCGGGCTTAGTTCTGCTAGTGTCAAGGTCTATGGTAATATCTGGAATTTCAATTTTTATCTTTCGATTAACTTTTTGGTGCCAATGCCAGAATGCTTTGAATATTTTAACATAGTCCACTGTGGATTTATAGTAAGCTCCGTTTTTTCTCCTAATGGTTCCATTTCTCATTCCAGTAAAATGAGTGTGCACGTGTTGCTCAGTGATTAATGTTACATCTTCTAGCCCATATCTTTCTTCGAATTCCTTAAACATAAATTTTAATCTTTGCCTTAAGGTGTTAAGTCTGGGGAAGCCACGAGAACCTTTTCGGTTTCTTACTGACACGTTAAGACCGCATTCCATATCTTCTAAATATTTGAGAAGCAAGTCAGAATTCTTTTTGCTTATATCAGGAATACCGTCCCTGATTTCGTTTTTCCAGCCGAGGTAAGCCTCTTTATGTTTATATGGATCTATCTTCATGTCTATATTAGTCTTCGATTTATTTAAAATCAGTTGGACATATGTGGACAAGAAAAGTCCCAATGAAATCACATGGTACTATTACGCTCCCACCGAGCTTGTAGAATTCCTAAAACGCTCCACCTAGTCGGTTTTGTTTTAGTATGTTTTATTGAGGGTGTCTGGATTTATATATGTTGTGATTAATCTAGAAGATCTCTTGGGAAGAAATTATATTTGTATTCATGGAATAATGGAATGACTTCGAATTCTTTTATTATTGACTCAAACTTGTCCCTAAAATCCCTTGTTAGCTCCAACATTTGTTCTTTCGTCTCGACTTCGAATTCTATTTCGAGACCCCATGCTCCAATCAACTTTATTATTCCGAGTATATGTGCGTTTGGGTGTAGATATTCTATCATTTCTTTTTCTTTTTTTTCGGTGATGTTTTGCAATTTTACTGTAGCCTTGTATGAGGAGAAGGGAGTTTCTTCTAAATGAATTAGAGGCTTGAATCCTTGAATTATACCTGATTTTTTCATGTTTTTTATTTTTGATATAACGGTATTTGGACTTACGTTTATTTTTTCTGCGATTTCTACAGAATTCATTTTTGCATTTTCAGATATTTGATTTAATATCTCTAAGTCTGTCTCATCTCTTTTAGTAGAAGAAAGTTCACTTCCGAATTTTGAAGAGGATGCTAACTTTCTTGTTTTTGATGTAAAATAATCTCTCCCAAAATAATTCCCTTCTATGGTTGTTAAGATGTCGTAATTTTGAATTTGATTAGGAAACTTGTTTTGAAATTCTTTAAACATCTTACTGTATTGATGAACATTTTTAGCAAGAAAATTTATAATTAAATCATATCTCCCCCCGCATTCTACTAGCCATAAAATATTTGGATGTTTTGTCAGGTATGTCGTTATTTCATTAAGTTTGCCTTCCGTGATGCTTGAAAGACGAATCATAGTCCTATAACTCGTATACCCAAGTTTTGAGAAGTCAATGACTGTGTAAAATCCACCAATAACCTTCCTCTCCTGTAGAGAGCTAATTCTGTAACTGACTACTTGTTGGGACGTTCCGAGTTTTTTTGCTATTTGTGAAGCTGTTTGTCTTGAGTCGTTTTCTAGCTCAGCTATTAATTTCAAATCTGTTTTATCTAGTTTTGACATATCTGTACTATTGCAACTTAGGTTTTAAATGTTGCGGTTCTACAAAGATTGTAACATGAAGTTTTATCTATTTGTATTTTGTAACTACTATATGGAAAACGAATATCAAATAAAACAGACAAATATCGCATACGATGTCGAGCAAGCTAGCAGTTCATATGAAGGACAATCTTCATTGGATGTAGCTTATGACGCTGGACTTGAGAAAGTTTGCTTGGATAGTGCATCATGCAGATTCGAATAAAATATAGCGAGCATGAAGAACAGAAAGCAAATTACTCATCTGACGTTAGTCCACTATGTCAGGCTTATGATGCCGGGCTTGAGAAAGTTTGCTTAGATGATGTATCGTGTAGATATGAATAATAAAAAGTTTTAGATGAGGTGATAACATCTAAAAATGAAACTTCAATTTGTTAATTTGCCGAATACCACGAGCCTTAAATCCACGGCTAGTGGCGAATATTATCAACATACTGGTAAGAATAATCTTATTGTTCCTAGAATTCCATTTCAAGTCATGGCGGGGATTGATGGTACAAAATTTGAAAAAGGGATTACCTTATTGGATTTTGAGTGGTGGAAAAATCCCGATATGACTCGAGAAGAACTGATTGATTTATCTCTAAAAAATAATCCAGATGTTATTCTGACTAGTATGATATCTACTTCTAACGCAGATAGTATGGATTATTTTACGAGTGAGATAAAAAAGCGTTCACCTGAAACTAAGATTATATTGGGTGGACAGGGCGTTAAGACTCTTGGCGAAACAGTTTTTAATTATGTTCCTAATGTTGATTTCGCTTTTTCTGGTAGAACTAATGAACTTCCTTCTCTTTTAGAAAAAATGAGTAGTGGTGAGGATGTAGGCAAGAGGCTATTCTCTTCTTCTGAAGGGGAAGTATCATTCTCGCCTGAAGTTCTTTATGGAGATCACAAATCATTGCTTTCAGACATTATGGAAACCTCCAAAGAAAATGGTGTTTTGCCTACTGCTATTTTAGAAACATACAAGGGGTGTCCAATGGCATGTGATTTTTGTGCAGCCAAGGGTCCAGTCGAGGAAAAGGATTCAGGTAAGGTAATTGATGAATTAAATTATCTTCACGACAAGGGGTTTAAACAATTTTATATTGTTGATCTTACTTTTGGGATAAATAAGAGAAGGACTGGGCAAGTTTTATCAGGGCTAGAGAAAATTCGAAAAGATGATTCTGATGTTGGATTTAGGTGTGTGACTCGTGCGGATATAGTTGATGAAGATTTTGCTAGAAAGATAAAATCTGCTGGGTGTTATGAGGTTGGTGTTGGAATAGAAACTAGTAATCCTGAAATCCTTAGGGAGATGAATAAAAAAACTTCTGGGGAAGCTCAGGCTAATGCGATTGATATTCTTGGAAAAAATGACATTAATGCAAAATATTTTTTGATAGAAGGGTACAAAGGATCTTCTTCTGAGACTAGCAGGCAGACCTTTGATTTATTGAATAAAATTGAAGGGAGAGGATTTCCTTATTTAATTCAGCCAGCATCGAGTAGAGACATCATGCCTCATCAAGAAGGATTTCAGGAGAAAGTGGCTTCGGGTAAATTATCTAGGGGAAATTTGAATCAATTGGATTTTAATACTGATGGGAGAGATTCTGATTGGAATGACGATAGAACTGTTAGGGCTATGGGATATTATATGCTCGCATATCCTTCTACTGAAATTACTACGAAATCTAATGTTAAGTTGCAAGAACGATTAACAATGGATCTGCCACTTGTTACTAATCAATTCGCTTTTGAAAAAGTGATTGGGGAAATTGATTCTCGAAATGAACTTGATATGGATATTGTGCATTATTTGAATGGATGCTATACCCCTAAGGAGATTTCTGAGAAAGTTGCAGATATTCATAATATCCCCCTTAATCTTTCCCTGGGTCAGGTAAATGAAGTAGTTGAGGAACTTAGAGGTCAGGGGCATGTTGATTCTTTTGGGAAGCCCAATGTTAATGCTAGATATAGCGAGGGTGATAATAACTTAAGCTCTAATCTTCCTAGAATGAATAGTAATTTCATGGCGTTTAGTGATGGAGAGAATCAACGATGGGCGTATACTCCGAGCGGTAGAGATAAAACTATGAGATCTGGGTTTTATCAAAACATTCCTGAATCCATATCTGAGTTTTCTGTTTTTGCTAGGGGGAAATATTCCATTGAGCAAATCTCTGATAAATTGTATGGCTCTCTTAAGGGGAGTGAGGATTTTAGATCTAAAGATGAATCGCTTGAGTCTACAAAGAAGATTGCTCAGATTTGCCGAAAGGAAGGGTTGTTGGGATAATTTCTAAGCCTTGCATATCCATAGCATTAGAGGCATAATACTTTTTCCTTCTTTCACGAGCTTCTTAGTCGCCTTCTCGAACTCCTTAGAATACCTGTGGTAAACTAATTTATAAGAAAAATTAGATAGTTTTTCTTTAATTTAAAGTTATCTTTTTTAATTCGCAGTATTTATCCCAGAATGGTTTTATAACTGCTTGAACATATTCAGGATCCCGATGCGCTTTTCGTCTTCCCTTATACTTCATCCTACTTTGATATTGTCTTGAAAAGGCATCCTTAATACTTTCTAATTTATTTGAAAGACTAGGGTCTTCTTTTCTATAAGATGAGATAAATGATTTATAACACTTTAAGCTATCTATGCTGGTCCAAATTCCTGGGTCTTTTGCTTTTTCCATTTTCAATATTTATTTCAAAAGTGAAATTTCTCCCTTTTTGGTATTGTAGTCTGTTAATACATAAGTTAAGCCCCCATAGCCAAATTTTACACTCATTGGTGCACTCAAGTGAGCAGCGAAAACGGTTTCTTCCTCCGGAGCATGAATATCTAAACAATCGCCACCTTCTTTGATATATAATTCTACTCTCATGGGCCACTTATGTTGATTAAACCATCCTCCAGTCGTCGTGCATTCCCCCCTAATATTTCTATCAAAGGTGCCATCGGGTAGCCTAGCTATAGCCTTTTTCGCTTGTTTACCTGCAAGAGTGTCTGGGTAGATTATATTTTCTAATTCCATTTTATTTTCCTTTAATCTAAACAGCCAAAATCCGTCTTATAGGTTTTCCATACGAATCATACGATAATTTATAAAGATAATTTTGCTAAAAATATCATGAAAAGAAGACTAATAAAACAAAAGTCTGCGTATACCATAACATTACCTATAAGTTGGATTAGAGAAAACAATCTTGAAACTAAGGACGAAATAAATCTTACAAGGGAGAAGGATTCGCTGATTATTTCATCAGATAAAAAAGACGTAGAAAATGAGATATCGCTTGATCTAAAAAAGGGAGTTGAGGATTATTGCAGAATTATGATAGAAGGTTCGTATTTAAGAGGATATAATAGAATAATAATTAACCTTGAGTCAAAAGAACAATTTAGATATTCACAAAAGGTTATTTCGAATTTGATCGGATTGGAGATAGTTGAGCAAAAACAAAACAAAATTATAGCTGAAACAACATCTGAGCCTACGGAAGAACAATTTCAGAGGATGTTGGGTAGAGTTTTTAATATTATTGAGTATACGCAAGATATGATTAAGGAAGACTTTGAGAAAAGTGCGTTTAGAAATAAAAAAGAAATTAAATCTCAAAGTGATGACACCAGAAGACTTCTGTTGTTTTGCATTAGAACACTTCATAAAAGAAGAATAACATCTAGAGAAGAGGAAAGTTTTATGCACCTCTTATTGGAAAGGTTGATTCTGATAGAACATAATTATAATTATATGTATCAAAAACTAAGCAAGATCAAATCAGTAAATATTACTGCAAATTGTAAAAAGCAATTTCAAAGAACTTTGGAAATGTTTAGTCTATTTAAGAAAATGTTCTTTAGAAAAGAGATTGGAAACTTTTCCGAGATAACAAAAGCGTGGGAAGAGATTTATTTTGCAGATTCTCCTTCAAAAAATACTGAAGATTCAATTATAGATTATCATTTAAAATATCTTTCTAAATTAATTTTTTTAATTAGTCAACCAAACTTAACATTAAATTAGATTAGCTTTGTCTAGGCTGTTGAAGTTCATATAGTTTTTGTATTGGATTAAGAGACTTTCCAGAAATGTTTAAAATATTTCATAAAACTATCCTTAATTTCTTTTGAATCTAGCACAAATGCAAAAGGTTGTTTGCTCCATAAAACCTGAATAACCTTATCTCCGAAGATTATAACAACCATAGGCGTGTAGATACCCTCTGGTAACTCGCAATATTCATAGAATTGTTTTTTGTGCTTTTCCCTCTTACCTGGCTCCAATCCTTTAAGAAAAGTACCATGAGAAACTAAGTCATGCATAAGATGTTTCTGTTTAACTCTTTTATCCATCCAATGATTAAACCATATTTGCAAATTTTCACTTACTGCATTGTAATCCTCAAAACTATTGCCGCCCATCCAATAGGACTCATTATGCTCTAATATTTCACTTAGCAATGTTTTTATTGATTCTTCACCTCGGAAAATTTCTGCCTTTATATCTGGTCTTGAAACATCGTATAAATCTTTTAGTTTTGGTATTTCTTCTTTAAGTTTTGATAGAGAAGTTTCTTTCTTTTTTATTTCATCTAGCAGCTTGTTTGGATGTGTACATTGATAGGTTCGTTTACCCTTTTCAATAGTGTAAGAAATAAGTCCCTTTTCAATTAATTTATTCAGAATATCATAAATATTTCTTCTTTCAATACCTGTTTTCTCTTGTATTTTGTTTAAGTTTGAAATACCAATATTAAGAATTGCAGAGTATACTCTTATTTCTCCTGCGGATAGTCCAAGTTCTTTTAAATTCTGTAGTTCCATATTTCTTTATAGTAAATACGATTTATAAAACTATGGTATCTTACAATACCACAATTGTTTAAATAAGGTTTCTGGGTTTTTGTTACATGGAAGTAACAAGAGATCCGATGAAGTTGAAAGAATACCTTACTGTTCTAAAGGAAAAGGTTGATAGTGGAGCTTATGCTGACGAGATTGTATTAAAGGAAAGACATTGGAGGGATAATGATTTGAATATAAGCCGATCTAATCAGCTTATGTATCTTGGAAGAAGTTCTGGCAGTAACGGAAGTTTTGATGATTTGGCAAATTTTATGTTAAAGGATGAATACTGGACATTTTATGATAAAGAAAAAGATATAGGATCACTAGATGCGAGGAAGAGGGCATTTGAGGATTATCATGCATGCCGCCCACAACCAGAGAAACGAGATTTTGGTATTTGTGAGACTTTCAAAGAAGATATTCGTATAGATGAAGGACATATCTGTTTTTATAATGATTCAGGAAATATCGATGGACATATAGGGTCCTATAGGGAGATTAATCAGAGAAGGAAGTCTACTCAATCCACCATCCGTCCGGCAATTCCTATAGAAAAAGTTTGGACCAACATTTGTTTAAATGGTGGACATAGGGGTTCTGCTAAGTCTTCAGCCGAAGGTGTTCTTTATTTTGGAGAATATGCTTTAAAAAACAATTTAGATTTTTCAGTAGGACCTTGGTGGGAATGCGAAGAGCATTCGGGATTGTATCTTCCAGTAGAGTAATTAAACCTCCTTCTCCCGATACAAAAACATCAAGACTGGCATTAATATTTTATCCTCTCCTCAAAAATATTTCTATTTGGTATCATTTATAGAACTTTTATCTATTTTTAGTACCAAATAGAGATATTTTTTACAAACTCCCTCTAGGGAAATAAATATAAACTTAAATCGGTTGTAAAACGCGTAGCGTTTTACAACCAAATTCACTATATTATTTCCCTAGGGCATCTTTTTAGAATACTAACTTTATACTTTCCAGCTTCCGCCTTTTGCTCCGCCAATTCTCTTAACTAAACCTTTTTCTTTTAATTTCGCAATATTTTTTTCAATTGCTCTTGGAGTTAAATTCAGCTCTTTCGCCATTTCAGGTATAGATATTTCTGAATTTTCTTTCATTAATTTCATAATTTTCACCGAACTTTTCACCGAACTTTTCACCGAACTTTTCACCGAACTTTTCACCGAACTTTTTCTTTTAAAGACAACAGTAAAAAACTTTGTCTTGTTAAATCTAACTTTTAATCCGTATTCTTTCATCGCATCTTTTATTCTTTGAATTCCAGATCCTACTCTTTCAACTTTTCTTGTCCTTAGCATTAAATCCATCAATAAAGGATTTCTTGGTAAACTTACTTTCCCAAAATCTTTTTGATCCAGCCCTTGAACAAGTCCTCCTGGATTGCTAATTTCTACCCTATCTAAAAAAATATCAATTTGAATATGTCCATTAGAAAAATAATCTCTATGAACAAAGGCGTTGATTAAAGCTTCACGAATAGCCTCTCTTGGAAGTTCCAACTTCTCTTCTCTTTCTTCGCCAATAATGTAATTTGTGTTTAATTTAGATAAAATAAAATTATGGGCATTGTTATAATTGGATAATATATCTGCATCGAAATCTTTTTTGTCTATTATGTTAGTTTTTGTTTTACCTTCATATAAAACACAACTCACGACTCCCTGCATGAAAAACTTTGTAACTCGATGGCAGAAAAATAAAACCCCTGCGTTTTTTAGTTTTTCACCTTCAATTAAAGACAAGTTGTTTAAAACTTCTTTATAGTCTTGATTGTCTGTAATGTGTGCAAGGTCTAAAAAATTCTTAAATTTATAATGGTCAAAATCCTTATCCAAATCAAATTTTGAATTTGGTTTTTCACCGAACAAAACCAAGCCTTCTTGATGAAAGAATTCTCTTATTTCATCTCTTTGCATCTGTTGCGAGTTCGCCCCGATTCTTAGATAGAATTTTCCTCCAATAGAATAGGGTTTATTCTTTCCTTCTGCGACATCAATCACCACTACATTCTCGACTGTTTCAATATCCACATTGAAACTTGGATCCATATTTCGAGCAATACTCTGAATCTTTGAGGTATCTGCATTAGATAGACTAAATCCATTAATCTCTCCTGAATCCTCAACTCCTAAAATAATCTTTCCGCCCTTGGCGTTTGCGAAAGCACAGATCTCTTTATCTAATCCAGCACCGAAGCTTCTCTTAAATTCTAAATTGTATCCTTCACCTGTTTTAATCAAATCTTTTATATCTCCTTCCATGTGATTTTTAGGGTTTCGTCTTATAAAAAACTACTCCTTCACCCTTGCTCTACCCCTACATACATATAGTATATGTATACATATACAGAGCAGGCTTTTGGGTGTTGATTTTGGGGTTTTATCGAGGACGAATTTTGTTTGACACCCGGAAAAAGCGGGTGGCTAATTTTTAGCAGAATTTTTCTTAATTTCACTCTCTTTAACCCATTTTTCTATTTTATTTCTTAAGTCTTTTCTTGTGGCAACTTTTCCAAACTCCCGATATTTTTTAGCCAAGCCTTTATTTGAAACTAGGATTAGCCACCTGTTTCTATAATCATCATTTAGGGATTCTATCTTTTCTCTCAGTTGCCTTTTCTTTCTAATCAGAGAGCCCTTTTCGATTTCTATTGCGTAAGTTTTATTTTTTATCTTGAATGTTATGTCTGCATCTCGTGTTTCGTGCTCCATTATCCTTTCTATCTTTGGAAATTTCTTTAGTAATCTTTTAACTGACCATGAAAGAAATGCATGGGTGGGGGAATGGTTTAATGGGGGTTTGACTAAGACTGGGATTATTTTATTTTCTAAAACGCAATATTCGTTAACTGCCTTGTAGCCTTCTTGTTTTACAATCTCTCTTTCATTGGCGCTCAGATTTTCTTTTTTGAAGACTTTCTTAATGCCTATTTCTAGCCTTTCTTTAACCTTGCTTATTTTTTCTTTATCCCTTAGCTCCTTAAGATAAATTTCATGATTGATTCTTTCAAGCTCTTGTCTTGCTTCTTGTTTCTCTCTTCTTATTTGATTGAGTTCTTCTGTGTGCTTAAGTTTAGTTAATTGATTCTTTATTTTCTTTAAGGCGATGTCGATTCGCTCCCGATATTCTGGAAAGCCGGCGGGCAAGTTATCGCATTCATCAAACAAACTGAGCAATTCGTCATAGTCTAGTTTATTAAAATCAGTATTCAGAATTTCTTCTATTTGACTTTTGTTTTCCTCTCTTTCATATGCTACATCTCTTTTTTCTTGGATTAATTTTGAGACATTTTTATAAAGAAGATAAATCAGTAATTCTAATATTAATGTAATAAGAACGATTTGGGCTATTGGATTTGAAATTAGGTTGATGATGAAAGCAGATGTTGGGCGGTATACCTTTAATGAAAATTCTGCTATGTCTTGTTTGATTTGGATGAGTGGCGGTAATATTACTGAGCTGGCTATGAGTGATCCTACAATTATTAAAATAATATATTCTCCAGTCTCCATTAAGTATACGAGTTTTGCTTGGCTATTAAAGGACGAGGGGTCTAGGAAGTTAATTTATCTTTTATAAATACACGGGTTAAAAATTTTATACATTTTTTTGTACATAAAAATTCACTCGTCATTATATAATCTTTAGATCCTTAATGTTTTTATGAAAATTTTGGCTTTATAAGCTTTCGGAGACCTTTTAGGTACTAAACCGTCTCCGATTTAATTTATAATCCTCAATCTTCACTATATAAGCTTTCGGAGAAAAAAATAACCCTATTTTTTGCCCCGATTTAATATAAGCACAAAAACCCTAAGTATACTGGGTAAATAAAGGTCGTACAAATGGAAACAAAAATAGCTAACATTGAAGATATGAAAGAGAATGGTTCTAAGCTTCCTGAGTGGGTTGTTGTCTTGATGCGGGCGTATAAGGAGTATGTTGATGGGTTGGAGGTAGAAGATGCAGGGTAATGCGCCTTTGGGGCTGTATGGGCTATTTTTCAATAGGTTGCTGGAAGCTAAAAGTAAATCTCGAAAGGAGATTATTCCGTTTCCGAATTTGTTTGAGAAGCTGTGTAGGAATTTTAGTATTTCTAAGAAGCAATGTTGGGAGATATTATTTTTGTTGAGGGACTTTGGTTTTATTCAGATTGTTTGTGGGCATGGAGTTCGTGTTTTGAGGAAGATGGAGTGAGGTTATTTTAGTTCTTTTGATATTTGCTTTCTTATTCTATTTGTAAATAAATCAATGTTGCAAGTGGTTCTTCTTAGTTCTTCTGCGCTATATTCATCCTTATGCTTTAAGGTTTTGAGAAATTTGTGATATGCAATTAAATCTTTTTTAATTTTTGTTGAGACATAATTGAAGTTTGGCGGATCTAGTTTTAGAAAGTGTTCCATTATTCTTTCTGCTGCTTTAAGTCTGCGAATAATTTCTTGTGCTTTATCTGGGTCTTCTGATAGGATAGCTCTGCGATACCAGTCTTGTATCTGATTTATTTTAGTCAATGTTCTATCATAATGTTTTGCTTTTTCTTTGAAAATGAAATTTTTCTTCATTAAGGAGAGATTTAATTTATGTGTTATAAAACTGCTTAAGATTGCCCCTGCTAGAATACCGATTGCCCCCGAGAGTAATGCTTCGTAATTTGTCATTTGTATATATTATGTATAAGATTCTATGCTTGACCAAGAACTTATTCCAAGACGTTTTTTAATTTCTCCAAGCGACAATCCCTCTTCTCGAGATATTTCAAAAAAACATTGCGATCTTAATCCAGAGAGAGTTATGCCATCTTTACCCAAAAACTCCCTCCCATACTTCCGCAAACCTTTTTGCAGGGTCCTTACTCCAACCGTCAAAGGTATGGTTTCTTTAATTATCTCCATGCCAATTGTCTTGGGGGCGGGGACGGTTCTCCTTGCTCCTTCATTTTCGATTATTATAAAATTATTTTTAATATTCTCTCCTGTTAAGGATAAAATTTCTTTAACCTTTAAACCCGATTCTGCAGCAAGAGCTATTGCCACTAAATACCTTTGCTTTGCATCTTTCGAGCGCCCATCCTCCCCTTCCTCGTGATCGTTTTTTATTTCTTCTATCATTTTATAATATTCTTTTGGAGATATTCTTACTGACTCTTCCTCAACTTCCTCATTCTCTTTTTCATGTGCGACCTTTTCTTCTATTTCTTCGATTGCCTTTTCTATTAATAAATCTTGATTAATCAGTCCTTCGTATATTCTAATAAGTTCTTTCCATGCTTCTCTCAGATCTTCTTGAAACTCTTTGAAATTATCTCTCAAATATCCCTTTTCTTCGCTTTTGTAATAAACTTTGTCTATATTCCATAAATGTGCAAAAGTATTTCTTATTTTTCTTATGGAGTTTATCTTCCTACACACCTTATTTTTTCTATCGATTATTTTCAAATCTTCTACTAACATTCGAAATTTTGTATTAAAATTTAATTTTTCCAATATTTTATTAAATGACTCATTACGCGAGTCCTGAGAACTTTTCATTATTGCAACTCGAAATATCTCATTTATAAAAAATTCTATCTTAGAAAATGAATCAAGTATATCTCCTCGACTAAAATTTCTTGGAATAATTATTTCATAATCTTCCATAGAAAAATCTCTGTCTATCTGCTTTTGTCCGATTATTGCGTAAGTCTTCTTTCCTACAACGAATAACTTTTTTGGCCAGATTTTATGGTCCTCAATTAATTTTATTAGCTGTTCTAATCTTACGGTGTCTATTGCTCCAGGTTGTCTCTCTTCTTCCATGTTTAATCATGAAGATGTATTCTTTATAATAATTATTGTGATTGTTGGATAATTCTGTTACGCGAGCGTAGCTATACTTTGCGGGAATGGGCGGATGGAACGACCGAGAACTAATTAAATGCTTTAGACCTTTCCCATAGATCTTGAAAATAAGACTCAAAAGTTTCAGCAATTTCTTTATTGGTAATTACGATTGACATGGGCTTTTCAATAACACTCCCGTCTTCTTCGAATTTTCTTGTTTGCAGTGAGATATTCGTTACGTCTTTATACACTACGAACCAGGCTGACGTTTTGATATCTGTTGGCATGTATCTTGCTTCACATCCCCAATAACTATTTCTGTTTTTCAAGGTTTCTTTATCGGTTCCTTGATTGAATAAGATTTTCCCCCTAAAGCCTATTTTTTCTCTTTTCTTATGGTCTCTTTGCCAAAATGAATTAAACCTTTCTTCTTGCATAGGATATACTCCCCATGAATGATACTCCTCACCTTTACCTAGTTTGGAATAACATAATTCCCATGCGGTCAAGAAGCCATTAAAGCCTTCAAAAATTTGCACATCTGTTTCACTGGTATTCTGAGTCATTGCCAATAGCTGTGGCAATATTTTCTCAACTGATTTCTTATTCTCATCAAGCTTTTCTTTTTTCTTTTCGATAAAGTTGATTATTTTCTTAGGGTCTGCGGCTTTGAAATATTTGGTTTTTTCTTTGATGATATGTGAGACTAGTCCTTTGTCTGCTAGATTGTCTAGTATCCGATATATGATTGAATTTGCGACGCCTGATTCTTTAATAATTGGTCCGCTAGTTGAGGAGCCTAATTTTAGCAAAGCTAGGTATACCTTAGCTTCTCCCTCTGTTAGTCCTGCCTGCTGAATGTCTTCAATTTTCATATAATATTATTGATTGTATACTTTTTAATTCTTTCTATTGTACCACCAGTGGTGGTGGAAGAGTGTTTATGAATGAATATGTTTCTGAAATATTATGGCAGAAAATTTAACTGAAGAAGAAGAAAAACTTATTGGAGATGCTGTCCTTGCAGAAGTATGTGTAAGTGGCTGGAGCTGTGATATTAGATTACAATATAAGAAAGGAGATAGGCTAGAGGCAAAGAGAGAGACTAAATATTTAGAAAGATGTTATGAAGATCAAATGGGAAACGATCATTTTTGGTTGATAGAAGATAAGCTAAGAGATATTGTAGCAGATACTTATCGTGTAGTCGGGATGGAGGCTCAAGCAAGAATATTTGAAAGAAAATGTCAGACAAATTTTTAGAAGATAGTTTTGAAATTATTGATAATCGTATTGAGAATTGGGACAGGCCATTATATGAGCCAGAGATAACAGACAGGGGTTGGGTGATTGAGCCACGCTGGAAAAATACACCTTCTTATGATTATTTGAGGACTGGAGATTATTTTCCTAAGTCTTTGGGAAATCCAGATGCTATAATTATTGGACTTGTTAGGGGTATTCCAGGAGAAGGAGGAATATTTAATTGGAATTTTAATAAAAGGGTAAATGGCTTTACACCATTAACATATTTTGAAAATGCACTTACCACTCCTAGTAAAGGTATAGCGCCACTTTCTCAAAGAGAGTATGATGGAAATATGCGAAAGAATTTGAGAATTGATGTCGATGAGATGGATTGGGAGAGGGAGAAGAAGATAGGCGAGGTTGCGATGGAGATGTTAGGAAGGGCGAGTGAATATTTAGATAGTGAAGTTTCTATATATTCTCCAAGATATCCAGAAAAACAAGAATTTATTGAAATACATAGAAAAGAGATAGGTAGATTTTTAGAAGGTAAATTATGAGAAAGGAAAATAGTTCTATTGCAGGACTGTAGCGATATTGTTCTATAAGATAATTGAAACTAAAATATTCATCCCACATTCATCGCAGCCATCTTCTTAACTAACATCTGCAAAAATTCTGGATTTTTCACAAACTCGTTCATTAACTCGTCTGTCTTGTTTTTCTCTTCGTCTTCTTTAATGATATTCTTTGCCTCATCAGAATTCAAAGAGAGTCCACAGGATTTACAAAACTTATTCGTCACCTCATTCTTAATCCCGCACCTCAAACAATTAGTCGGAGTCAATACGGAAACCTTTGTCTCCTTCTTAACCTCAATCCCATTAGCAAGCAAAACCGCATCATCAGTATCCTTTCCCGACATATGAATATAGACACTCGCCATCTTTGACCCCTGAGACCAACCAAAATAATGCTTCATCGTAGCATCCGTCATAGATTTCGCCATAATCGTAGCCCGAGAATGCCTAAGTAAATGTGGATAAACCCTCTTCTTTATACCTGCCATCTTAGCAGACTGTTTCAATATGTGAGAAATTCTAGCATAACTCATCATTTCCCCACGATAATTAATCCAAAGAGACTCATCGGGATTGCAATTTTTTGGGTGAAGATTAATCCAGGTCTGAAGATAAGGCGTTGAATTAACAACCAGTATTTTTCTCATTCCAGTCTTCCCACTAACCGTCAACCTCGCACCATGTTTCTCTATTGACACATGCTTGATTTTCATAGTTCCAATTTCCCCAACCCGACATCCAGACTCACACAAAACCGCCATCAGAGCCCTATCTCTTTCACTTTTACAACATTGAATAATATTCCTCATCTCCTCTTTATTCAATAGCTCCTCAGGCATTTTCTTACGACTATTACTAATCGTCACCTTATACCATGAAACCTCTGGAGGATAATTGCCCTTACCTTCGATGCCTCGAATAAATTTGTAAAGTTTTTTCAAAGCTATCTTGATTCCCTTCTTCGTTGTCTCTGCATATTCACTTTGATTCAGCTTAGAAATCACCCCCTTCATGTCTTCAATGGTCGCATCAGAAAAATTCTTATCGAAATTACGATTAAACCAAATCACATCCTGCAGATATCTCCCAGTCTTAACCAAGCTTATGTTATCGGCCAAGAGCTCATCTTTAAATCCTAAGACGATCTTTTTGTTTTCCTCAGAAAATTCAGCGTCTTCTTTTATCCGCTCAATGATTCTTTCGAATGTTCGTTTGTAATTGTGTATGTCTTGCATGTATTTCTATGCCGACGCTGGCTATTAAACCACGATGTTGGAGATTCCTCAGAATTCTAAACGCTCCCGCCGCCGACCCGACCTTTTCGGCATCGTCTGGGGACAAACTAAATTTTATGTACTAACTTTTTATTTAGTATAGTTTATTGACGCTGTTAGGATTTATATATGTTGTCGTAGCTTAGTTGGATTAATTTGGCTATTGGGCGGGCTAGACATTCCTTGAAGATGATGAAGGGAGAGAAGGTTATTTAGGGGTATAGGCCGCTTGTGGACGTTGCTAAGCTTAGTTATTTATGAATATTATGTTCTTACGATTAAAGTCTTCTAGTGAGGCTGAGAAGAAGAAAATGATTGATTTCTTGGAGGGTATGCATGAGGTTTATTATGTTGTTCGCCTGAGTGAATAATTGTAATTTGGTCAAATTTTCTAAAGAAAATTAACAAGACGGAATTTTCTCGCCATATTCTTTGGACATGACTCCAAAATTCATCTTATGAATGATTTGCATACGAAGACGTTGGATGAGTTGGAGGAGATTAAGGATAAGATTTCTAATGAGTTTAGTAAGATAATTGCTTATGAGAAGACTGTTCAGGTTGTTGATGAGTATAAGTGTACTTATTTTCCTGGGAGTTTGGGGAGTTAGAAGAATTCTTATATCTATTTGGAATATTCTCTAGAAGTATTATTACTAAAAATGATTATCGGTATAAGGTCGGGGGGCTAGAATGACAAAAGAACTTATCGTAAAATCGGGACTAAGGGAACTTTTTATGACAAAAGAAGGGGACGAATTATCAAAAGTAAACCAAACAGATTAATCTTCTACATCTATTTTAACCGTTCTTTCTAATCAATATAAACAATTCAACGACGACAACGATAGCAATCATGCAAACAATACCTAAAATTATTAACAAATAAAAATCAATTGATTTTTTAGAGTTTTTTATAATTTCAAAACTTGCTACAACTTCATTATTTAATTCTTCGTAGTCATTTATTGTAAGAAAAATTTTATATGTTCCTTCTCTTGTAGTTTTAGGAATACTTATAGAATCTAGTGATGAAATCTGAGTTTCGATTGCCTTTAAAACTTTAATATAAGCGATCTCTTCATTATTTTGATTTTTAATAGAATATTCCATTCTTAAATCTTTTCTTCCTGTGTTTTCGGGCCATTTGATTCCTGTTTCAAAATAAACTTTTTCTCCTGCATTGACTTGAGTATATTTTTCAGGAATATTAATTGTAGCAGTCATAGCTGAAACAAAATTTATGGATAAAATTAAAATGAACAATAAACTTATTTTCTCTCTCATTATTTTTTTGCCAAATTTTAATTTACCCTTAATTTAAATTATTTTTTTATTTTAGTATTAGAGAATTTTGTAACAAAAGAACGTAGTATTAGTAAAGTCAGAATTACTAAAATTATGATTGTTATCGAAATTCCTAGATTAATGTAAGTTATATCATTAGATTTTTCAATAATGTTATTTTGAAGTCCTGAAACCCATTCTCTTTTAGTATTTACTGTAACAAGGGAATTTTGATAAAACTCTTTTTTAGTTTCATGGTAATCTTTATTAGCGGATAGATAAAATACCATATCTAAATCATTTTTTTCAACTGCATCGAATATTTTTGTTTCTAGCTCTTTTAGTTTAAGATTTAATTGATTTAATTGATTCATGTCTGCAAATGCGTTATCCTTGATTTCCTTGCTCCTTTTACTCTGAATAATTAATATCTTTGCATCTTTTTCTAGTATATTATCTATCTTGATTTTATTCTCCTCATATTTTAATCGGTGTTCCTTAATTTCTTCAACATCTCCGTTATTTAAATGAAGAATTATTGAGTTAATTTCAGAAGTTCTGATGCTGTCATAACTAATTAATGATTCAATCATGATTTTTAGAGGAAGTTCAACTTCTTTTATTAGCAAAATATCTTCGTGAAAGTCAGTTTGCAATTTATAAGTAATACCCATCTGAATTGAAATTAATACTATAATTGAGAGAAATCCTATTAAAAGTTTTAAATTATCTTTCATTTTTTCTTTCTTTTCTTTTTGTGAAAGAGACTATTCCTTTTTTTAAAAAATAAAATTATTAAAATTATTAAAATTATTAAAATGAGTCCTATTATCCATACACCATACCATTTCCCTTCTCCCCCAGTCCATTCAATTACTCGTCCAGTAATCCCTATCCTTTTTTTACTAATCTCAAATTCTTGCCTAAAATCATCCTCAACATTAGTATTATATAATGTTTTTAAAATTGCAGTATACTTCCCATCTGGCAACTCTTCTAGGTCCTCATATTCCCATCTTAAAAATTCTTCAGTTACAACTACAATATCTTCCCTTCCAGTATAAATTTCATTTCCAGTCCGATCTAAGATAACGAATGTTAAATTTACTGAAGTTGGAACTGTTCCAAATGATTCAAATGTAGCAGTCCCAACAAGTTCATTTACATTCTGTATTGAGGCGTCATCTAAACTCCAAGTAATATCGAACAATTGCTCAGGAATTTCAAGGATTTCAGGAGTGCAACTTCTTTCAGTATCTGGCCTCCCATAAATACTTCCACAATTATTCCATCTTTTACAACTTCTATTTTGAACTCCATCGACACATTCCCCCCATGCTGAACAACCCCAGTCAAAATCCAAATCATAAAGACAATTACTACCTCCGCCATTACCCTGAGTTTCAGGAATAATCACTGTTTGGCTATAAGTAATAAATTTAGTAAAATGTTTGGTCCAAATAACTAAATCATCACCCGAATTAATTTTACAATCTCCATCTGCCACTAAGGCATCACCCACTATCTGGCTATCTCCAGAACAAGTATTAGAAATTTTAGTGAAAACTCCTCCCTGAGAGTAACCTGCATTTTGTCCAGCTTGACCTTCAATAACAATTCTAACTGCTTTATCAAATGACAGTTTAATATTAGGAAATCCTATTCCAATAACCTTAGACACGCTTGCATCATAACCAGAATCTGCAGTTACAGTTACACTTGAGATTTCTTTCACCGTCGGAGTAGTAATAATTCCGTTCCAACTCGAATTTCCAGAAATAGTTACATTTTCCGGGATTTCTACAGTAATTAATCCAACACTTGTATTTGATCGAATATTTATTGAACCAGTTAAAGTTGCATTGACAGTAGTTCCTGAAGAATTTATTATTTTAGATAAATCTAAATCAACGTTATCTATCCCTCGAGGAATAGTAATATTTGAGGCAGTATTATTCTCTATAACATCAATATCTGTGCTGTTTTGAGTTACATCTATTGTTTCATTTATTGTTGTTTGCTCATTTCCAGAAAGTTGTGTCATTGCAGAATCTCGATAATAAGGATAATAAGTAACATTTTCACTTACATTATTTCCAAGCCCATCTGCAATTCCTCCGGGTCCCGAGAAATCTCCCCAGTAGTTATATGTTGCATTTAATGGATCCCCGGTGGTACCAGTATCAACTTTTATTCCATATTGAGTATTACCATAAATACTATTTTCATAAATACTATTATTCGTTGCAAGGGCTACCAGGGCTACACCCACAGTATTATTGTTAATTAAATTATTATAAATATTAACACCACTAACTTCCTGAATCCCGATTCCCACATCTGATTCTGTTGTTCCAGAATTTTTAACGGTGAATTCTGAGAGGCTAACATCATTTGCAGTTATATTGACCACAACTCCAGAATTTCCCCCATCAATAATTGTTGTAGTTTTATTTTCACCAACAAGTATTAACTCTTTATCAATTACTATATTTTCAGCATAAATTCCCGCAGCAACATAAATCGTATCTCCATCACTCCGAACATCAATTGCCCCTTGAATAGTTTTTTTGGGTAATCCAGGAATGCCGTAATTTGTATCGTTACCGATTACATCATCAACATAAATGTTGTAAACTTCAGGATTTTCTTGTAGGACATTGTTAATATACCATTCTAAATCGCTACCTGTTGCTCCAACAGAACAAGGTGCATTAGTTGAGTTTGTATTAAGAAGTTGTGTTGCATCATCTAAATATACCTTATTGCCGGTATGTATAGAGGTAATTGTTGGGTATGAAAAGATTAAACTTTCAAAGCTTTTTGCGCTCCCTGACCACAGATTAGCGATTATAGAATTTGTTATATTCACTATAGTATTAAATGATTTAGAAGTAAAAGCTATTGTACCAAACCTATCCGAACCACCACTCCAGAATGTTCGCCCGGTTAAAGTAGAATTATCTACATCGATTGTTGAACTTCTTGTCCATAAATTCAACGCCGTATAACCTGTTATAACAGAGCCATTACTTATATTTACTGTAAGGCCATCGCCGAATATATTTAGAGCATAGTGGCCGGCAGTAACAGTTGAATTAGTTAAGGTTAAACTTGAGTGATCACAGTCATAAAAACTTATTCCCCTATTTGCTGTATTACTACTGCCATTAGCATCAATACAGTTAATTTGTGAATTCAATAAAGAAATCGAATTATTAATCGAATTGCTACCTGTATCTCCAGTGCACCAAAAGGAAAGACCCCTGCCTACTTGACTGTAATTAATAATTGTGTTTTCCAATGCAATAGTTGTGGAAATCATATCACCTTGAGCAGTTATACCCCTGCCGACTCCGGATAAAACTAACTGGATATCTTTGAGTGTAAGACTTTGAGCTGTAATGGATGAAATAGTAATTGCATTAGATCCTGCTGTTGGTTCAATAATAGTTGTCGCGTTTCCAGCGCCTTGCAAGGTAATGACTTTGGCGGTGCTTATAGTTATGGCCTCTTGATAAGTTCCAGAGGCAACATGCACAGTACCATTTTCAGCAATAGCATTAGTTGCATTTTGAATACTTGCAAAATGAGTAACATTCCAACCAATAGTAGCTAAAGTATAATTATCGTCTACCCAAACCTCATTTAAAGAATTTGAGAAAGAATAATCATCTATTGCAACATTTACAGAAGTCCATTCCAAGGTTTTGTAAGTAGCAAGCATTAAACCTGCAAAACCCGAAGAATAACTAGAGTCTGTAGCATTTACTTGCCATTCGGTAGGTTCTGTTTCATTTTCTTTCCAAATTTTACCATATAATTTATCTCCGATTATTCCAAATTTAAGATAACTATTATACCAGGTATAATTTTCTGCACCCCACTGAAAGATAGAAGCGTTAAGATTACTATAACCCCCATTAGTCAATTTTCCTAACCATAGACGAGGATCATTACTTTCTGATCCAGAACTAACTCCAAGAGTATAACCACTCATAGTACTAGGGCTCATACGACCTAAAAGATATACTAAAAATTTATCATCTTCATTAATTCTTTGTATTTTTGCTTGAATTATACTATTTGAAAAAGTTTGATTAATGTATGTGGCAGCTGCCCCATCTACTGAATAAGCTGGATGTGGATAATTCGTACTAATTTCATATCGATTATCAGTAAAATTATATACTGATGAATTTCCTAGATCTTTTTCAGTCCAATTTTGTTGGGAGTCATTTCC
>Ga0233410_10000144_pt1 | contig 24903 bp, 25 predicted proteins | sample Na_anoxic_1_MG_FD_179869 | JGI IMG/M metagenome (GOLD analysis project Ga0233410, IMG submission 179869) | Seawater microbial communities from Saanich Inlet, British Columbia, Canada - Na_anoxic_1_MG | ecosystem: Environmental > Aquatic > Marine > Inlet | place: Canada: British Columbia...
AATCTGTGATCATTGGTGTCTGACTAGGGTCCTCAAATAAGGGGGGCAGAGCTGTAGCCATGCGATCGGAGATCGCCTTGGCTAGGGGGACTGAATGGCTGCTAGTCGGAGCTCAGGTTCGAGGAACTATAGGAGAGTTTGTTTAAGAAGGTATGCGCATGTTATGAATAGAAATATATTTGCTCTCGCGAATAATTTTGTTAGTTTCATGAACTGTGTATTTATTTAAACCCCAAATAAAGAAGACGGAAGTAATGCGACGCTGTTTGTATCGAGGCGCTTTTCTATTATGCTTCACTGCTCCTCTTGTCCATGCTGCAGAAGAAAACGAAGATAGCCTTCTGGAGATCAAAGATGAAATCAAGCTACTCAAGAACTCTTATGAGGATCGCATAGCCAAGCTTGAAGCTCGTTTATTAGAAATGGAAAACAAGAAGCTGGCTGATGAACGGAAGATCCAACGCGTGGAAAAACAGGTTCAAGCAACTTCCGTGGTGGCAGTGAATAATACAGCAAAACTAAAAAGTGTGAAACAGGACTTCACTGATTCTAATGCTGAGACGATCAAGCTCCAACTCGATGATAACGAGGTCACTCGCGGACTCACATTCAATGGTTATTTCCGCTCAGGTATTGGTACAGACGACAGCGGAAATTCGATGGAGGCGTTCAAAGCTCCCAATTCACAATCAAAATACCGTCTCGGAAACGAAGCTGAGACCTATGTTGAGACAGCATTTGGTTATACATTTCCTGAGTTAGATTTACCTGATGGAGTGGAGTTTTCCATTGGCCTAAGGCCTTCGTACTCGGTTCCTAATGCGAACTCCGACAAGTCGACCTTTTCTTGGCGTGAAGCGTATGCCCAAGCAAAAGGCGTGTGGGCTGGACAGGAGCAGGCATCATTTTGGGCAGGTCAGCGATTTTATGACCGTTACGATGTGCATATGTCGGACTTTTACTACCTAGACATGAGTGGCTTTGGTGGTGGAGTGGAGAACATCGAACTTGGAGACATCGCTGACCTGTCGATTGCCTGGATAGGAGGAAGTATTGATAAATTAGACAGCTCAGGTAGCGCATTGCTAGATGGTGTTAGTGGTAAAAATAGTTTAGATATTAGATTTTCTGACCTCTCTGTCCCTGGAGGAAAAGGAATGATCTGGTTAGATATAGCGAACGTAAAAGATAGCAAACAGCCGAATGGCAGCAACGTAGAAATCCTAGGATCAACAGGGGCTGCATTTGGGTTTTTGCATGAGGCTGAGGACATCTTTGGAGGAACAAACAGAGCCATGGTGCAGTATGGTTTTGGAGCTGCTTCAAATTTTAAATCGACTGAGCCAGATTATGGAGTAATCGCTCCACCGAATGACCAGGACCCACTGACCGTAGATTATTCAGATGTTACACACTTTAGATTTACCAATGATCTCGTTATAAAACCATCTGACCACTGGAGTATGCAGGCCACAGCAGTTTATGATAGCTATGACACAGGCTTAGCTGAGAGCAGCCAAGTGGATTGGTTCTCCTTTGGACTAAGGCCAGTCTATTACCTAAATGACTATTTTTCTCTAGCCTTAGAAGCCGGAGTTGACCACACCCGTCAGAAGGGCGGCGATTCAGGAGAAGTCTATAAGATCACATTTGCTCCACAAATTTCCCCCGGTAAAGGCTACTTTTCACGCCCGTCTATAAGGCTATTTTTCACCTATGCCGCATGGAGTGACGACTTCGTAGGAAAAGTCTCCCCTCAGAATTATGGTGGAGATTCCCAGGGCCTGAACATAGGTGTGCAGGCTGAGGCATGGTGGTAGATCTATAAAACGACTCTGGGCCAGCGCACATTTGCTGGCGGAGTGTCACTAGATGCTCTTTAGCAGTTCCATTCTGGCTTCTCCTTTGCCATCTGGAGTTGTATAAAATGGCCGTTGCTCAGTGATCGCATGTGTTCCTTGTTCGATTCCCAATGCATGGTAAATCGTTTGGTGGATGTCATTAATTTTGATCGGATTTTCGATTGCTTTGCAGGGTCGATGATCGGCAGTTTTGCCATACACTAGTCCACGTTGGAACCCGCCACCGAATGCTAGCAAGGAAATGCCGTCGGTAAAATGTCGATGGAGCCCGTAGTGGGATATGTCAGCCATTGTGTCGGGAACTCCTGACTGGTCGCCAACGGTTTTACCCTGTCGGCCTTCGATCATCGAATCGCGTGAAAACTCAGTTCCGATAAAGACGATGGTGCGTTCGAGTAGCCCTCGACGCTCTAAATCTTTGATTAATTGCGCAATCGGTTGATCGATCTTTTGCTTCATTTTTTCTGCCGTCCGGTGCCCATCTTTGTGGGTATCCCAACCTTCGAATGGGACGTAATCTGAGCTCACTGTGACAAATCGGGCTCCGTGCTCGACTAAGCGACGAGCCATCAAACACCCTTTAGAAAATTTACTATCGCCATAGCTTTCGTGGGTTTTGTCATCCTCCAACGAAAGGTCAAAAGCCTTTGCTGATGGGGATTTCACCAATGCGTAGGCTTGTTCCATAGAGCGCTGGAATCCTTCTATCTGGTAATCGCTAAGCGCATCCGCATAGGGGCTATTCGTCAGCATATCTCGGTACACAGAATTGCGTTTTTCAAAGCGGGAAATATCCATTCCAGCTGGCGGGTTCACGCTACCCAGGTACTGTCGTGGATCGCTGATAACAAACGGTCCATGCTGAGCGCCTAGAAACCCTGCACTATGGAAATTTTTGAGCTCTTCTTTTTCACCTTTTACAAATTGCTGGCCGATGTTGATCCAGTTCGGCAACACGGGATTTATCCCGCCTATTTCATGGGACACCCATGAAGCAATATGCGGCACATTGACCGACTGTGGTGGCTGGTAGCTAGTATGGAATTGGTACTGGTGCTTGGTGTGCAAAATGTTGCCTAGATCTGCAGCCTGATAGGAACGAATCAGGGTTCCTAGATGCATTATCTCCGCCATATTCTCTAGTCCTTTGGAGACTGAAAGCCCATCGACACTTGTTGGAATCGAAGGAAAGGTTGAGAGCACCTCGGAGGCGTGTAGTCCTTTTGCATAGGGCGTGTACGCCTTGGGGTCAAATGTCTCAGTGTGCGCCATCCCGCCTGCCATCGTGATCCAAATCACGTGGTCAGCAGTGGCCGTGCTGAGGTCATGCTTCACATCATGTGCTCGGCTGGGTAGCGCTGTACCTAAGGTCGCTAAAGTGCTCGCGCTGAGTGATTTTAAAAAGTTTCTACGTTGCATGATTGGTCGTGGTAAATGGGCTTAGAGGACGGACTGAAATTCTGGTAAATTAATGAAGATCCAGATGATGTCGTGATAAGAGACTGCTTTTTGATTTTGTTGATAGAATGAAAGCAGCAAATGACTCTCCTTCTCTGTAGGCTGACGGTTGAGGCCGCGCTGAAATAGTGCATTAATGTATCCCACAACATTCGCTCCATTCTCCTTGTGTGCTTGGTCCGCGGCCTTCTTTAACGCCGAGTCAAGAACCGTGCCATTGGTGAGTTCCAGCGACTCTAGTAGATTGCCGCGCTCTGATCGTGCCGATGTGACATTCTCTCGATTGGGTCTACCCAGAGCCGTTTGAAACTGATCGCGGGGCTTATCGCTGGCTCGTACAATACTCCCCTGCTTATTGACCGAGTAGATTGGAATGACCGCCTGAGAAAAACAATCAGCGAACTGTTCGGCGGACATTCTCCGAACAATTGGTCCTCGGAATACAAAATCATCGCTGGCGAGTTGGTTTCTCGATTTTGAATGGACGCTGGGGATCTGGTAGGCCTGTGAGCTGATGATTTCAGCGATCAACCACTTCAGGTCGTAATTATTCTCAACAAACCGATACGCTAAATCATCGAGGACATCCGCACTCCATGGCTTTGAATCCATTTCGTCTACTTGAAAAATAAATCCACGTCCCATAAGCAACGCCCAGTAGCGGTTCACAATAGTACGGCTAAACCTCCCATTGTCTTTGTGGGTCACCATCTCCCCTAGACTCTTAAGCCTTTCCTCGAGATTGGCATTGGGCTTTAGGCTTCCTAGTCCATCGTAGAGAAATTTGGGAGTGGCTTTCCCTCCGGTTGGTTTGTCACATCGATGGATATCAATCGATCCCTCTTTACTAAAAAACGAAGCAAACTCGTGCGATTGTTGCAGGCTCCAGTTGGAGGTAAACGCATCGTGACAGGAAGCGAAGCGCATTTGATATTGATTCCTAGAAACGCTTGAGCGGAGTTTTGCGCAGCCTGCATCTCCACGGTTTGGCTCGCCGAGACTGTGCCCCTCCACTTGATTCCCCTGATGAACCCCTGTGATTCGGGCTTGGTGCTGAAGAGTTCTTTCACCATGACATCATATGGCTTGTTGCTATTGAGCGATGCGCGCAGCCACTTGGTAATTTGCTTCCTGCCGCCAGTGATAAATCCAGTCCCGCTGTAATCATTGCGGAGTAAATCATTCCAAAAGGAGAGCCAATGTTGTTGGTAGCTCTCATTTTGGCTCAGCAACTTTTTAACCAATGCTTGGCGCTTCTCTGGTGATTTGTCCGACAGAAACTCAGCAGATTCCTCCACAGTGGGAAGCAGCCCAATGGTATCAAGATAGGCGCGTCGAAGAAAGATTCTATCCTCGACCACTGGCTTCCAGAGGATCTTCTGAGTCTTGAAATACTGATCCACATGCTGATCAATCGGGTTGCTAAACTGGCTATCAGCGACTTCTTTTACTTTACGCAGAGCCAAGGGAGCTTCTTTGAAGGCACCACGGCCTTCCCACTTCAAGCCACCTTCAATCCACTGGGTGAGTATCGCTATTTCCTCTTTCTTCAGGGGCTTTGACTCTAAGGGCATTATTTCCTTATGACCTTCTGGGAGATTGATGCGCTGCAGTAACTTCGACTTATGAGGGGCCTTTAAATCCACTGTGCCGGAATCGATGATAAGCTTCCGGGTATGCAAACGGAGATCCCCTTCATCGCGCTCAGAGCCATGACATTTCCAGCACTTATGTGCGATGATTTGCCGCGCTTCGTATTGAAGATCGAGCTGCTCAGACGCCTTCGCGCAGGCCACCAACGCTAGAATGACGAGTACTTTTATCAATTTAAAATGTAGCATAGCTTAGTAGACGACTTGAATTTCTGGATGGTTCTTTTTGAATACTTCAATCTCCGCCGGTGTCACCTTTGTGGACCATAGGTAAAGCTGGCGAAGCGACTTCATTTTGCTCAAATACTCGAGCGCTGTAGAATTGATATCAGTACTGTGCAGCGAGAGCGAGCTCAGGCTCTGTAGCTTGCTGAGCTGAGCCACATCCGCCACGCTTATCTTGGTATTTGCCAGACGTAGAGAATGAATGCTCTGGCAAGCGGAAAGGGCCTTTATAGTGGTGCTAGTGATCGAAGAATAGCTGAGATCCACAGCAGTGAAATGCTTGTCTATCCCTTTGAAATTGGCAAAATCTGCGTCGCTAAACTGCCCCTGTTGTGATACCGATGAAAAATGTATATTCGCATTGTAGGGCGAGACGAACCTGAGCATTGGCTGTAGATTTCCCGGAACATTCTTCTTAATTTCTTTATTCAAAGCAATCCGCTGGAGCTTCGCATTTTTCTTTTTCTGAGCAATTTTCTGCAACCGTTCAATTTCGCGCCGCTGTCGCACTTCTTCAGGCACCAATTCAGTGACTGCTGTTACGATCTCGCTGGGAGCTTGGGCATCTGCCACTGTTATATCGCGCTGTGCCCCTGCAGACACCCACCATGTGAGAATGCTTATTTCTCCGGCGGATAGCTGAGTCTGCTTTGCTGGAGGCATGTGTTTATCGTCCTCCATCGGATGCATCAGTGAGCTTATGAGCAAACTTCTTTTCTCGTCACCTGGAATCAATGTCTTACCTGCATCCTTACCGCCCTTGAGCAGTTCCTCGTAGCTATTTAGGCTCAACTCCCCCTTCGATTTACCATTCCCGTGACAGGAATAGCATTTTGCTTTCAAAATAGGATGCACGACTTCTTTGAAAACAAGAAGTTCCTCTGTAGGTTTCGTTATTTCGGCTACTTCTTCTGCCTCAAAAAAGAGTGGCGCCAGTGGATCACCGTGGGACATAAGCCCTCCGTAGTGTCCAGTTAAACCCATACTCACACATCCTCCAATGATACTCAGGCTGTACAACCAAGAACGCCTCTCGCCGCCGATGGTCCTCTGCTTGAGTACAGCACACAAGGCCAGAAAGCAGACGTAGACCGCCGCGCACCAGAGATGATTATTCAGCAACTCGCTCGGGTAACCTCCTTGTTTCGCTAAGACAAATCCGGTGAAAAATGAGGCGCTCGCAAACAGGCTGGTGAAAACAAGTATAAAATAGAGCAGGCAGTTATCCGCCTTGGCCAAACCTAGCTTTTTCGATAATTCAATGAGGATCACAAAGCTTAAACCACCAATCGGTAGATGCAGCAACAGCGGGTGAATATTTCCCACAACTTGCAGCCACGGTAAGCTTAGATCTATTTCAATACTGCTAGAAAAAGCGGCGCTGAAGGCTGCGGCAATAGCGAGAATGACGCTAATGTATTTGAGTGATTTCATCTATTTAGAGAGTGGCGTCGGCGACAAAGCGTTAAAATCCTGTAAGCCCTACGCCCGCAAAGCTTGAATCAATTTCGGTTCAGCCTCTTAAGTTGTTGAAGAATACTTGCAAGTGAAATTAATCTTTCACAGGATTGATGGTTTACAATTTATTTAGAATTGCGACTGTCATCAAAATCGAACGGGCCAGCAAAACTCACACTGCAAGAACTTAACTCCCCCCATAGGAATAGCTCTAAATCCACTCAGCGCTGCTGATCTTTCTGAATAGGATATTTCTCTGACAAGGTGCTTATATAAGCGAGTATGGCGAGGCGATCTTTCCTAGTGGGCAGAGCATCGAGCTCAAGATGCATTTTAGGCCCACTCACATCATCCTCATGATACCCCCGTATCCTTTGATCAAACTTGTCCATCTGGGCCAATAAATACCAATCTTGCTGACCATTGAGTGGGGCGCTTTTGAAGCCACTCATGCCGTGTCCATTATAACGGTGGCACATTGCACAGTTCACATTGAATAACTCTTTGCCCCACTCCACATCACCATCCATAGTAGATTTTTGGGCTACCGGTGGCACTTTCTCTAGGTAATCAATAATCTGCCTTTGCTCGGTCAAATCCAGCGCCTGGGCAACAGCCTTCATTCTTTGCCCGCCAGCATCCTTCGGGTGATCTCCTCTCAGTCCGTCCCTGAATTTTTGTAATTGTTCCTCCAAATACCAACGAGGCATGGAGGCCAATGCCGCAGTCATCTGAGACCTATTTCCCTCAGCCTGATCTCCGTGGCACGCCGCACAACGGCTTAAATACAGGCTCTTTCCATCCACATCATTGCTGACAGCATTCAGCTCCTGCTCAGGATCAGCCTGCGAGACTTCTTCTTTTTGGGAAATGGCTGAGGTCTTATTTTGTCGTAGATGAAGCCCAGTTGCCAAAGCTAGCACAACCCCCAGAAACAAATAACCTTTAGAGGATAAGCTTAACATCTGGATAAGCTCAAACCACTGCCACTAGGGTAAAACATTATAGCAGAGTAAATCTAAGTTCACTCGGGTTTTTTGGACTCGGTAGACATTCCCGCTTTTTTCCAGCCATTCATCCCATCATCCATATGGTAAATCTTGCTAAACCCTAGTTTTTTGAAAGTTTTCAGTGCCTTGCCGCTACGTCCACCACTGCGGCAATGGATGATATAAGTTTTCTCTTTATCAAGCTTTCCTAGCTGTGCCGCAAAGTCGCTTTTAGTAACATCTATGACAACTGCCCCCTTGATGTGCCCCTTCTTGTACTCGTCTGACGTGCGCACATCGATCACCTGTGGGGCTGATTTTGATTTCAGCATAGCCGCTACTTGCTTAGGACTCACATCAACTACTTCTGTCCCCGCTGCCTGTGAGACACACATCAGCGCCAACCATGCGCACATAATAACCTTAAATAGTTTCATAATTTCTAGTTATGTCATATTCAGGACTTAGAGGCTAGATGATTCTCTGAAACTCTTATCTAGCTATCGCTATTTTTGCGCTGCGACTGGCGACACTTTATCCGCAGTCGGGAAATCAGCGGGGACTTTGGCAGTTTTTTCGACGGCTCCAGTGGCTGCCCACTCGGTCCCGCGCTGTAAGGTCACAAAGAAACCACGGCAACGCATAGCTTCCACATCGTGACCTAGAGTGGTGTGGAAAACCCGACCTTTACCGAAAGCTATCGTCATCAGCATCGGCTCGTTTCTTTTTGTTAGTTTAGACTCGGCGTGAGCGATAACGTCTAGATTCTTGGCTGGGCCGCAGAGTTTGCAGTAGAGTTCGTCTTTGGCGTGTAGCCATTTTTCGGGTAGTCCCTTGGTGATCGGGTGAGTTGCATCTAGGTGCTCGACGACGAAAGTCCTCCTTGGACCGTGGCCTCCACCATTACCTGTTGTTGTGGTATCGCGGACGACTTTTCCGTCGACGACGTGGAGCCATGCACCATCCTTGATAAGTTTCCGGCCACCCCATCCGCCGACACCGATCATCTCGTTATACTCTTTCCATTTCCCAAACGCGTTATCAGCGGCGTGAACACTAACAAAACCACCACCGCTCTGCACAAAATTGACGAAATTCTTCTGGATTTCCTCAGGCCACATTTCGCCGTTGTAGTTACTAACAACAGTATCGTATGCAGAGAAATTCGGTTTCCAATTGGCCCAGGCATCGACTGCTGACTTCTTGGCCGGGCTGGTGGAAATGGTCACCGTAAACGCGCCACTGGACTCTAGAGCCTCCTTCAGCACTGGTGTTGTCGTTTGCCACTTGTGGTTGTTTTGACCATCGATGATGAGCACCTTGAGTTTTGCGCTTTCAGCGAGAGATACCGATGCGCAGAACGCGGGTAGAATCAAGAGAGTCGTTAGAGTTTTGATGAATTTCATGGATGTTGGTTAGTTAGATGTCTGGTAAATCATACTCCAAGGTAGGTGGATCCTTTCAATGAATCTGATGAAATGTGACAGATCTCCCAACTTCCTACGCTTACGGCATGGCGAGCATGATTTCGCCGATCACGAGTTTGTCTCCGATGAGGCTGATTTTCAGGGTGTACCATCCGTCTCCACGTTGCGCACGGAATGAAACGTTGATGTTCTCACCAAACTTGCTGAATGACTTGGGGCTATTCCAGGCTACCCCCTTAAGACGGTCCCCATTCCGCCCCTCGGCCAGGGTGTATTTTTCGTTCTGCAGCCGCTTGAGGATGGATTCGCACTGCTCGATGCTCAGGCCATGGGGGCTTCCGACCCGGTATTCCTTTTTCCCGACCTTCAGGATGGTTGTTTTTCGGATCACCGCTTTGCCCGCCCAGAAGTCACCGCTCTGAAGGTCGCCCTCCTTGGGGCCTTTGCTCATGCTATTCCAATCCTTGTAGGTGACGGTCAGCATCGGATGTGAGACTTCGCGTCCCTTGACCTGCTCGACTCCGTAGACCGAGATGCCGCGATCGGATGATGGGCGTCGGTAGTAGGTGGTGATCTTTGCCACCTTGTTGATACCACGTTTTTGGGCCAGTTCGATGACGATTTTCTCCTGCTCCTTGGTCAGGATGGCGCGATCCACGTATTGCCGGAGAATACCGTCGGTTTCACCTAACCAATGAGCTGCCTGCTCGGCTAATATCCTATTATCTACAAACGTATCCAAACGGAGCCAGTAGCGTTTCTCATGGGCGTGTTTCAGCACGGCGAGCCCCATTTGATTTTCCTCGGCGTCGTAACGGGCTACCTTAGGCCGCCAGACCACCGGAACGAGCTCACCCAGCTTCACGCCCTTGATCGCGTTGGTCACTTTCAGATCGGCATGACACCAGTCGTCCTTGAGCAGTTTACGGTTAACGAGCTCGGCGACAAACACCTTATCGGCCTCGTGCACGCGTGTTGTCAAAGGTTTGACGGGAGCTTGGATGGACCTTGCATGGGCCGTGAACCCGGGTAGCAACATGGCGGCGGTGAATGCGACCAGAGCCAGAGGTTTGATTCGTTTCGTAATCATGCTGGTGAGGAGGAATTTAACGGTCGAGGATAGTTTCATAGGGTCAGTATTTTTTGGATTCTGTTGATTTGCATGTTGGATGAGCCGCCATTGACGGGCTGGAGATGTGCTGCATGCATCATCGTTCTACCCTTGATTGGCCGCTCCTCCTACTTTTGTGACAAAAATTTAAAAAAAATGTGGTTGCGTACATTAAAAACAGGAAAAAGGCCCATCCCTTCATCAGTTTTTCTCGTCAGATAACTGTTAATATGGGTCTAAATAAGGACAGTGTCCCGCTTTAAAAGCAGTAGCCTCGTGTTTGCGTATACCAAAATCCTGTCTCGAATGGTATTAGTTAGCAGTTGTAGTCGTCAATCGATGAGTTTGAAGGTTTAGAAGTTAAGGAGAGTATCATGTAGCGTGTGTCTTGTAGCCGCAAGCGTTTACCTGATACTTGCTACCAACCACACGCAGCATGCCACTTACCTCAGCACTCCACTGCATAGTGTGTTTGACATGGAGTCAGACACACCCATAAAGAGCGCCCACACCCACTCAATATGGCTAAACCAAAAGGATACACATCGATCGAATTCAACATCTATGAAGCATTGGACTGGGACCGCGACCAAATCATTCTAGCTCTCGACGTGATCCGCAAAAAGTTTTGTGAAACCAGAGACCTAGCGCGCCACGGCTTAAGCGCACACATCATGCCGCGCGAGCTGCCGCAGAAACCGGGTGAACTCTACCCAGTGATGGGACTTGTCATCCCGACCTCGAAATACTTTGGCTACTTCGACACACTTTCCATCACCTCACTCTTCGATGCATGGAAGCGCGACCACCAGATTTCAGAGCTACTCGAAGAAGCCTCCGTCGTCGGCATTCCATCGTGGCAACAACTGCTCGAACAAGAGACCTACCCGGTCGACCCACGCACCTTGTATTCATAGACCCTTTGATTGGCACTACTCAATCAGCTCCTCCATCGGCTGATTCATACGCCAGTAGCTCGACATTCTTGTAGACGTTCACTGAGCCGGAGGGGAATTCTTCATTGACTGATTGGTAAAGAACGCGAGCCAATTTCTCGATCTCTATCGGCTGGTACTTCCTCAAACCGAAGACAAAAACTGGCTTCAGCAACACAGAGATAACATTTCCAATCTCTTCTTTGACCCGAAATTCAGCACGTGGTCCCTTCAGCAAGGAAGGGCGCAATATACGCAAAACATCTAATTTTTCCGCGATCACTGCCAGCTCCACCTCACCTTTGGTTTTGTTGTACAAATGATTCGATTTAGCGTTGGCGCTGACGGCACTGATCATAGTGAAACTTTTGACGGCGCATTTCTTGGACCATTGCGCAGCATTGAGTGTGTAATGGAAATCCACGCGGCGAAATGCTTCCTGACTTCCTGCCGCCTTTATAGTCGTGCCTAAACAGCAAAATGCATCGCCACCTGACAAACCCAGGATGGGAGTTAAATCAGCCAATGCATCAAAATCAACTTGCAGCCAATTCAGCTTCAAATGGGATATCGGTGCCTTACCTCGTGCAATAACGGTGATCTTCTCATACCGGTCTCCACTGAGACAGATGTCGAGCAGCTCTCGACCTACTGCTCCAGTTGCGCCAAATAGCACCGCTTGCTTGTTCATCATTTAATCATCAAAATATGTTAGAATTAGAATTTCTTACGGCTCCTTTATCCCTCACCTTGGTATTCTGTACCAGTACACTTTGTACCGTCGTGATAGCACCGCCATGGTGCGACGGCTCCAACCACGTTCACATCGACGATGAATGATGCTTCCCCTCGCCTGGCAACGATGACTTTCATTGGCCGCTCGCCTACTTGTTTTTGCAAGGCAGCAAGACAATCATCGATGACCTTCCGAGGCACCGCCGCGGTGGATGGTTTTCCTGCAGAGTGGGGCTGTGCTGAGGGCTTCAGTGTGCTTGGTTTACTGGGCTCGACACATGCGCTAAGGCTAAGCGCGAACAATGGAATGATAAATATGTGTTTCATGATAATAACTAGAAAGAATTATCTCAGCACATTGTAGAACTGATCAAAAGAGAAAAGCATAGTAATAAACAGATCTGCGAAAATCCCTAACAACTTTAAGTCCTCCAAACGCCCACTATCACCCTTGTCAAGAATGACTGGCTGGCTAGGCTCAGCGCAATCACCGGCTGATTGACAGAGGGCCGTCCCGCCCAGACGCTCCACCAAACAATAAACAACTCACAGATCCATGAATTCCTATTTTGAACAACTCGGCCGCACGGTCCAACAACGGTGGCAGCAGAACAACTTCTCGCTGGAAGTATTTCCAGAAATTGCCCAAGCTGCTCTGGAGGAAATACCTCCAGCCGAACACGTCGATTTAGGGGAACTGATCCGCGAGTTCCTCATTAATGACGATCAACCACTTCAGGGTATGTCCGGCTTCGGTCAGCCCGAGTTAGTGGCCTTTTCAGACCCTCGTTTTTACATACAAATCCTGTTCTGGTTGGACGGAACCACCGACATCCATCAGCACGCGTTCTCGGGTGCTTTCCACGTCATGTCTGGATCGAGCATCCATACCGAATACAACTTTGAAGAATCCCATTCGGTCACACCCCATTTGCGCATCGGCGACCTCAGCATGAAACAGATCGAGCTTCTCGAAACCGGCCGCACCGTCCCCATCAGCTCTGGCCGCGGCTGCATCCACTCGCTCTTCCATCTAGATTCTCCCTCCGTCACCGTCGTGGTCCGCACCCAGAATGATCCCGATGCTGGAGCGCAGTTCAACTACCTGCCTCCTCACGTCGCCATCGACCCGAATGCAGCGGACACCCTCACAATGCGCCGAAATCAGCTCCTCTATGTCCTGGAGACCCTGGGCCATTCTGCCTACGCGCTACTGGTACGTGAAATGATCACCAAACTGGATTTCGAACGTGGCTTCTTCACACTACGTGACGCCATGGGCTGCCTGCAAGACCTCGGCGAGTGGGATTCAGTTCTAGAGGTATTTCAAAAGAAACACGGTGAACTAGCTGAGGGCATTCCTGCCACTCTGGCCGAAGGCCTCCGCCGCGAGACCATCGCCGGCATGCGAGGCCAAATCGAAGATCCCGATCTTCGCTTCTTCCTCGCACTAGTCATCAACGTTTCAGCACGAGCCGACATCCTAGACCTCATCTCAGCACGCTACCCCGATCATTCCCCCACCGAGACTATCCTCAGTTGGGCGGAAGAACTACTCTTCCCGATAGACTCCGGCCTAGCCCTCCTCGACGCCGCTTTCCCGGAAACAATTGATGCGACAATCGATGAACAAGCCGACGCTCTCATGGCCACCCTCCAGTACGCGTTAGAGCAAGACTCGAACGGAGAAAACGTCCCCGAAGAACTCTCCGAGATCCACGGCGCCCTTGCCGACTCCAGCCTGCGCGTCCTCTTTGCGTAAGATCGAGGACTCCTTAAATACAGACACCTAGAAGCCACAACACTATGAGTGAATCCGCACCCCGCCCCAATCGCCGACGCCGCCGCCCAGCCGCGTCGTCACCGAACTCCAGCGCCAATAGCGCAGAGTCAAAAGCCCCGAAGAAGGCCAGGCTGATGGGCCCCTCCAAAGCTGAGACAGCACTCTTACCAACCTTCCCAGGACTTACTCCCGATCAGGTTTACGTACCCGCGACTCCTATTGAGTGCCAAAACGCGGTCGATGCAATCCTCGCCGCTGGGATTGCCGGCTTTGACACCGAAGCCAAACCAACCTTCCGAGTGGGACAGAAAAGCGACGGTCCACACGTCGTACAGTTCGCCCTCACAGACAAAGCCTTTATCTTCCAACTCCATCGGAGTGAGTGTGAGAAAGCCTGCGCTGTGATCATTTCTTCCGAGAAAGTCCTCAAGGTGGGCTTCGGCTTAAAGAACGACCACACTCAGATTCGGAGACGATTCGGAATTGCCTTCAATAACGTCTTCGACCTCGACCAAGTCTTCCGCAAGCGCGGCTACCAGGGACAGATTGGCGTCCGAGGAGCCATGGGCGTTGTGCTCAACCAATGCTTCAAGAAATCCAAATCAACCACCACCAGCAACTGGGCGCTCCGCGAACTCACCCCACGGCAGCTACTCTACGCCGCCAACGACTCCTACGCCGCCCTGAAGATCATGGAAGCTCTGCAAGCTGAAGGCCATCTGGAGCAGTAGAAGCAGCCACGTGCTAAATACTCCCCCTAATCGTCGCCTTATGAAATGACATTGGTCGTAAGATTTGGGGTGTTTTCTTCGGCTTCATTGACTAGGATGTCGTCCTATGAAGAAAGCATTGAAATCTAGCGTGCTGGGCCAACTGGGCCTCGTTACCGCCCTATACCTATCAGTGGGACCTCAATCACTTGAGGCCCATGAATACCATGGATACCATGAATCGAAAAAGCAGTGGCAGTTACCAGATGGGCTCCAGCAAGTAGGCGATGGACATGGTGAAATCGCGGTAGCTAAGAATGGTGAAATTTACCTTTCGGTGCAAGGTGGAGCAAATAAAGGCGTTCAAGTCTATGACTCAGAAGGGAAATACCTTCGCAATGTGCCTAATGCTCCCACCGATTTTCATGGATTTACGATTTGCCAAGAAGGTGACAAGGAATTTATCTATGGGGCTCGAATGGTCCATGGATCTATCGTTAAACTGACATTGACGGGTGAAACCGTGATGGAGATTACCAAAGAGTCTATTCCTGAGCAGTTTCGTAATATGAAGCAAGCTCAACAACTCAAACTTACATCTGTGACTGTGGCACCTAACGGCGACCTCTACGCCGTGGATGGTTATGGACTAGATTTCATTCACCAATTTGACAAGTCAGGAAACTATCTAAAGACGTTTGGCGGTCGCGAGGCGCCTTATCATTTCTCCAATTGTCATAAAATTGCAATCGACCCTCGGTATGACCCAGTTCGTCTTCTTTGCACCAACCGAGCAAAAGGAACCCTAGTGCATCTAGCATTGGATGGATCTGTGATGGGCATCTACGCTAAAGGGCTGCGCCGCCCGAGCGCTGTATCATTTCGTGGCGACGATGTCGCAGTCGCAGAGATTGTGGGGAGAATCAGCATACTCGATAAGCAGGGAGAAATCACCACAGTCGTTAGTGATAACCCCGCAAAGTACAAGGGAAACCGCTGGACTCCACAGGAATGGAAAGAAGGAGTTGTCGGCTCACCGCATGGCATTACCTTCGATTCGAAAGGCAATATACTAATGACCGAATACAATAAATTCGGACGCATCATGCGCTTTGACCTAGCTGGAAAAAAGTAACACCCTAGAGCCGACCTTCATGATTTTTTTTATGGCATCTAGTGGATACTGATCAGCTTGGGATACTTCTCCGAGGCTTTGATCTGGCGGATGGTTTCGCGGACGCATTCGGCCTTCTGTAGGCTCAGACGTTTCGGGAAATTCACCTCGCCGTCTGCGAAGTCGGCTGCTATTTTTTCAAGTTCGGGAATGAATGGCTTAGCGTGTGCGCCGTAAGTGAGCAGGATTTCCATCAGCTTGGGGGTGCGCTTCTCGCTGGCCCAGGGGTTCTGCATCCGCGTGTATTTCACACATGCACTGATCCCCTCCTCTATCCCATGGGTGGCTAGGATACTGAGCCCCTCCATGCGGATTCCGTCGGCAAACATGACACCGCTGGGTGCCGGTTCGATAACGGCTTGGAGCACGGCGGGGAGTAGCGGCTTGATTTCTTCGACTGTTAGATTACGGTAAACCGAGCCTAGATTACCCCGGGTGCGACCATCCTCGTTCTTGAGCCCGGCGAGCACCGCCTTGTAAAGTAATTTGCGGTCAACTCCATCGAGTGATCGACTGAGCATACCACCATGAGACGCGAACAGGGCGTCAGTAAAAAAGCGCTGTTGCATGCCTCGTGGGTCATTTTTCAGATCGACTTTAGCCAGCAGCTCAAGCAGCTCTGGAACTGCCTTCATGGCAGATTTTCCGATGCGTGCCAGAGCTTCGGCAGCCTTGATGCGCAACCACATATCCTCAGAATTCAATGTCTCTCGCAGGGGGTCAACGGCAGCAGCAGCTCGTCCGCGAAGGGCGGCTAGGGCCTGGCAGGCACCGAGACGCGCGTAGAGTTCCGGGGCTTCCAGCATCTTCACCAGATCGGCGACTGGAGCTTCACCCTTGCGCCGTGCAAGCGCCATGGCGGCCCGCTCGCGCACGATCGGCGACCAACTGGCGAGACGCTCCAATAGTTGATCTCCATTCATTTTGTCATAAGCGCTGTGACGGTCCTTATTACTCCAACCTCTACCGTCGAGAATGAGTTGTTTTGCGGTGGCTGCATCAAGCTGTGGAACGACAGATGGACGCTTGCCTGTGAGATAGATTTTCTTCAGTGGCATGGCATACGACAGGAGGTATCCGCCGGTGCAGTCCCAGCCGGGGTAGCTGTCGGTGCGCGTCGCCGGTGGCCCCTGATGGAGGAAGCTAGCGTCCCAGCGCCGAGCTAGGTCGAAGTACCAACCGCCGAATTCCTTCATCCACGCGCCGGTCGCATGGGGACCGGACTGCGCTACGCCGGGAATAGCCCAAAGAATGTTACAAAAATTGCCCGTATGACCAGTGTCGCGTCCAGCTCCATGGGAGGCGGTGCTCATCCGGGAGAAGAACTCCGCGCCCTTGGGTTCGTTGAGTAGGTTAAACAGGACGGCGGCCATCCCACACTTGCCGTTGTCTTCGTGGTTTTCGATCCATGGGGCATGATCACCGTAGGGAATGGCACCTGTGCCAATGTAGAAGCGCAGCAGACGGGCGCTGCGTTCGATGGCGTGACTCACGGCAGGATCCTTGACTCCAGCGGCACGCGCCATCACCAGCGCGGTGGTCAGCGGCACGCCCGGGGCATTCATCATTCCGTAGCCGATGAGGCGTCCATCGGGGCCCGCAAATTTGTGCCCCCATGAGCCGACGACACTCTGCCCTTTGGCGGCCTCTAGCGCTAGCCTCTTGAGCCCCGGCATGACCGAGCCGTCACCAGTTGCCATCTTGTATTCCGCGAGCAGCATGATGACGTAGCCGTAATACCAAGTTTGCATGCCATCAGCTGAGTATGAGGACGCCCATTTCGTTTCCTTCTTGATAGTCGGCAGGTATTTGGGGTCGCCACTGGCTAGCAATGCGAGCGCGTTCAAGGAACGAGTGATCGGGTTCTGACGGTATTTGGGGTCGTCAATCCGTTGGGCCAGCGCCTTGCATCCTTGTTCGAAAATGCGTTTAGATTTCGGGCAATTATAGGGAGCCGTGGCGCTGTAGCTGCCGAGCACTGGAAGTTTGACAACAACTGATTCCTGCTTGCCTTTCCGCCAGCGAATCAATGAAAGCTTGCCAGCCTCGGATTCTGCGGTGCTGAGAGCTTTGCCAAATTCGGTGCGTGGGTCATAGGAAAACGGCTTGCCATTCACCCCAAGAATCACGTCGCCAACTGTGAGCTCGCCGTCAGCGGGAGAGCCCTTTTCCACTTTTGTAATGGAAATCTGCCGCGCGTCGGTGGTTACCATTTTGTCGCTAAACATCCATCCACGGGCACCGGTGGCGCCCAGATTCCAATCGTGATTCGCCCCCTCTGGAACCGAGTCTCCCTTGGTGAAGTCCGGCAGGGGCATTTGTTTCGAAGGTCGCCCGAATGCGCTGGACACAAATAGGAGGGCGGCCAATGCCGGGAGCAGGTAGCGTGTGAGTTTCATTATTAAAAAAGTTTGCGGTGAGTGTTGTAGAAAACAACCTAAGCTCAGTGAACCCATTAGTCCAGAAGGTAAAAGAGCTGACTCAGCTGAGAATCGTTCCCAGCCCTGCCATTTTATTATTCGGTCGAACTAAAGAACTGCACTTCGTCGTTGCTTAGATACCGCCATTCACCGAGCGGGATATCTAAAGATAGGTCGCCGATTTTCTCACGGTGCAATGAAATGACTCGATTGCCGACAGCTGCGAACATCCGCTTGACCTGATGGTATTTACCTTCGGTGATAGTGAGACGGGCATCTTTCGGACTCAGAATCTGTAGATCTGCAGGGAGAGTCAATTGAGATTCTCCTTGGAGTTGCAGACCATTTTTAAACTTTTCGATCAAGCTTTCCGATAGATCTCGAGAGAGCGCGACACGGTACACTTTCTGGCAATTCTTCGACGGTGTGATGATGTCAAAGGTCCAACGACCATCATCGGTGATCAGAACTAATCCAGTGGTATCGACATCCAAACGCCCAGCCACATGTAATTCTGAAACTCTGTCGATCTTCAAGGAATTGAAGAGAGAGGGATAGCCTTCATCGACATTCGAACAAATCGCACCCAAGGGTTTATGCATGAGAAGGTAACGGAAGCCCCGAGCCTTCAATAATGCGCCATTGAGAGTGATTGTATTATTCTCGTGTACTTGTGCAGCTTCATTCATGACCCCTTCACCGTCGACTCTCAGTTGGCCATCATGAATTAATTGAATAGCCGCAGCCTTGGTGAGTTCGGTGCTTTTACAAACAAATTTATCTAGGCGCATGAGAAGTTGGTTGAGTTCACAGATTGACCACTACATCTATTGCCTAGCCCTGCCTTTACAATGAAATTTTCTTTACTGGAAGCACTGGCAGCTCGTCCATCTCTTTATATTTTAGCCACTTTATATTTAAATTCGTTCATTTTTTCTTGTTTGCGACGTCCTTCCGAACGTATGAGAACAGCGCAGCAGCCGATGTCGGCCGCGGTATCGAGCAGGACTCACCTGCCACAAAGAACTACAACAACATTACCCTATGGCCTTCACACCAAGCAAAGACCAAAAACGCCGCGACCGAGAGCAAAAAAAGCTAGATAAGAGGCTAGCTAAGGAGGAAGCTAAAATGGAAAAGCTCGCCGCTCAACAGCGAGCCGAGGAAGAGGCTGCTGCTGCTGAGAAAATAGCAGCAATGACCGACGAAGAAAGAGAGGAAGCTGAATTTGCGGCCGAACTCGCAGCTGAAGAAGCTGCGGCCTTGAAGAACTAAGCATTCACTCTTTGTGATAAAGAGCTTGGAGGAGCAATAATCAATTTATCTTTGGAATAATTGATCGGTCGGTCTCTTTGTTTAGCCCATGCTGGCCTGTGGTGAACATGACAGAGCCTGCTCATTTCTGTCTTTACCTATCCCGAGGATTCAGGGCATCTTTTTTTTGATTCAGCACACATGACTGCGCTGCCATCAATCTAAGATCAACATTCCACGTATGAACCTAATCAGCCCTTTCAAAAAACCGCTCTCCATAGCGAGCCTCCTCTTGGCATCCGCCACCTACAGCTTGCCGATGGTACCGAAGCGGTGGCAGCTGCAACCAACTCAGGTGACACTGCGTGGATTCTCACAGCGACTGCTCTGGTACTGTTTATGACAATGCCTGGTCTCGCTCTATTTTACGGCGGCCTGGTTCGCTCTAAAAACGTACTCTCGGTGATGGCCCAATGTGCAGGAATCGCCTCTATGGCCTCTGTGCTCTGGGTGGTTTGCCTCTACAGCCTCGCCTTCAAAGGTGGCAACGGCGGATGGATCGGCAATTTTGACGCACTCTTCCTCAATGGCGTCACAACCGACACCACAGTAGGGACGCTACCCGAGAGTGTGTTCATCATGTTCCAAATGACTTTTGCCATCATCACACCAGCTCTTTACATCGGAGCCGTCGTCGAACGGATGAAGTTTAGCGCTATCATGGTTTTCTCAGCTCTCTGGCTCATTCTCGTCTACGCTCCAGTCACTCACTGGGTTTGGGGTGGTGGTTGGCTTCAAGAAATGGGTGTTCGTGACCTCGCTGGAGGTATTGTTGTCCATGCCACAGCAGGCATTTCAGCCCTCATTATGGCCATCATGCTTGGCAAACGCAAAGGCTTCCCAAAGCATCCTCACCCACCACACAACCCTGGTATGGTCTACATCGGAGCTGCCATGCTCTGGGTCGGCTGGTTTGGATTCAACGCTGGCAGCCAGCTCACTGCAGGTCAAGGAGCAGGCATGTCCATGCTTGTCACCCACCTTTCCGCCGCGACAGCAGCGGGCGTATGGGCCATCCTCGAACGCGTTCTCAACGGTAAAGCAAGTCTTGTAGGTATCGTCACCGGCCTGATCGGTGGCCTAGCCACCATCACACCTGCTGCTGGAGATGTTGGTCCTATGGGAGCCATCGCCATCGGCACCATGGCTGCAATCGTTTGCTACTTCGCCGTCAACCTGATCCGTAATAAATTGAAAATCGACGACTCGCTCGATGTTTTTGCCGTGCACGGAGTTGGCGGCATCCTAGGAACTATTCTTCTTTCCTTCTTTGGCCTAAAATCCCTTGGCGGACTAGGAGAGTTTGATAAATCATGGAGTGAACAACTTGGCATTCAGCTCACAGGACTTGGCGTCACCATCATCTGGTCAGCCATCGCCACAGTGATCATCATGTTGCTAGTTAAACACACTATCGGCATCCGTGTCACCGAAGAGGAAGAAGACCGCGGTCTCGATCTCACAGAGCACGGGGAAGACGCCTATAGCGAAGTATAACTCCGCCATTCATCCAGGCTGGGACGGTTTCCAAACCGTCCGGCTAGGTCGGTAGTTTATCCCTACAGAAAGGGTGGGGATTGCTGTTACGCACCATCAGTGACCCTTACCGTGAAAGGCCTGCCCACTAAATGAGCAGTAACCTTTAAAATCCTGTAGCCTACAAAATAGCCGCTAAAACGGTTCAGCTGCTATATGGTATTGGGATTACTTCTTGCTGATGAGCGCTGCGAGCTGACTCGCTTTTTCCAAAATAGTTGCTGTGTCACACCCGTGAGAGTAATAATTCTTCAACAGCATAGCGATGAGGCTTGGGGTAAGTTCATAAGGCTTAGTTGAAAGAACGTCACGGAGGCTTTGCTTTTCATTGTCACGTAAGATCACAATAGCTTGCTCGTGAAATTCTTTAGGGATCAACTTTACGATCTCTTCTTGAAGCTTCTTTGGAGTTGATTTAGGAAATCCGAAAGATGAAATAGGTGTGTTTTGTTGTTCTTCTGACATAGTCGTTTGGTGTGTTGTTGTTATTAAATTTTAGATCTCAATATTTGAGGAACCAAGAGTTCTAGTTCCCTATACGTCAATCATCTGAAGAGTGTCAACAGAAACAAAAACTACCGTCCGATGAACCACAATTCTAAAGGGCAACCGCCCATAATGGCGACCATTCAACCAAACTCACGCAAATGGTGAGAGTGAGCCATTGAGGTCGTTAAATTGGCAAAGTCACGTCGTCTCACATAGCTATTATAGTGTACAAACCTCAGGCCTATCTCTTTATATAGAGTATGCCGCCCTACATGAAAATCGGACACATCACTAATGGCATGTAAAATCAAAAGCAATTGGCTAAAGCAGTTCTCCACTCCACAGTGGGCGAAAAACCCGCACCTGCAGACGATACTACCAACCATCCTGCCGACTCCAAGCCTCGCACTGAGACGCGAGCGTATGGAGCTCGCCGATGGTGACTTCATCGACCTCGATTGGCTAGATGCCAACGAGCAACCAAAACGTATTGTTGTGGCTTTTCATGGCCTGGAGGGAAGCTCAAACTCCCCTTATGTGAAGCGCTTGATGAAAATATGCATCGAGCGCAAGGTCTGCTCAGTTGTCCATCATCACCGCGGTTGCTCAGGTGAAAACAATCGCCTAGCTCGGAGCTACCACAGTGGCGAAACAAGCGACATGCGGAACACACTGCTACACCTCCGAAGCCTCAATCCAGACGCCCACATTGATGCCGTCGGCTACAGCATTGGCGGCAATGCTCTCGCTAAATATCTGGGGGAACAAAAAGAGGCGTCGCTGGTGAATCGAGCGGTCATAGTCTCCGCCCCATTACAGCTCTCCGCTTGTGCCCAGCGACTAGAAGGAGGTTTCTCTAGCATTTATCAACGGCGCCTCATTAAGCGACTCCTACGCAAAACCACTGAGAAGCTGACCAACCCAAAACTGAGAGACGTGATGCCCCTTGACTCTGACCAAGTCAAACAGCTGAAAACCTTTTACGACTTCGACGACAAAGTCACCGCCCCCTTACACGGTTTCGCCGATGTGCACGACTATTACGCACAATGCAGTGGCCTGCAATTTCTCACCTCTATTACCATACCCACCCTTATCATCCACGCCGTCGATGACCCATTCATGACCGATGAAGTCATCCCTAAACCCGAACAACTTTCAAAGCACGTAACATACGAACTCTACCCTCATGGTGGCCACGTCGGCTTCATCTCTGGCGGCAGCCCATTCCGCCCAAAGTTCTTTCTAGAAGACAGAATAGCAGACTACCTAGAACTCTGACACACAGTCACGCACAACTACAGTCTTCTCCCGAATGGCACGGACTTGAGGACCATTACCGACTTCTGTATAATGATAGTCCTTTCATCCACTAGGCCTATCATCAGCCCCAAAGGGTATTCTAACGTAGCCTAGGGCTATGCCTGGGATTCGATAGGTCGCAGCTTCGGCGCTTAAGTCCGTACCATTCAGCTCTGTTCCCCTTATTCACGCCCCGCCGCCTGGCCTAGACCGTGGAGGAACTTACGCAGCACCTGTTCGGGGCATGGGGCAAAGTTGCGCTGACCTTCCTTGCGGAAGAACGATCCGAGTTCGGCTTTAGTGACGACAAAACCCGCGTGCTTGAAAATATCCATCATCCCCTCTTCGCGCAACTCGAGAGCGATCCGCAGTTTCTTCAGAACCTCGTTTCTGGACATGTGTTCCAGAGGTTGCGGCGTGGAACCGTCGGGGCGGGGTCCACGTTTTTCAATGATGAATCCGTCGAGAAAGCGGCAAAGTCCGGCATCTGAAAGCGGCTGAAAGCCATCTTGTTCCTCGCGCTTGAGCCAGTGTGCCACCTGGGCCTTATCCACATCACCTTCGACGTGAGCGATGATCTTAGTCACCTGAGAATCGGTGAAGTTAAACGCGTAGCGGAGGCGGCGAAGGATGTCGTTATTGTTCATAATATTTGGAGCAACTTGAGATCAATCTGCGCCGTATTCAAGATAAATCCCCCACCCCAGACCTTCCCCGTTTAAATGTTTTCAAAAAGATACCAGCCATGTGTGAGCTAGCTGAGACGAACTAAAGCTCCGTACCCTACCCGTTCTGCCCCTATAAATCCGTTAGTCATCATATCTCAGACAACACGCAATTTCCGTGTTATCATTGCCTGTTGTGCAAAATCCTATCGAAATTATGCTTCGAGAACATTTAGAGTCACGTGACATCACTGATGAATACGTTCTGAATGCTATGCGTACGGTGCCGCGCGAGCTTTTTGTTCCCGCAGATCTACGACAAAATGCTTACGATGACAGAGCCCTCCCTATTGGCTCAGGTCAGACGATTTCTCAGCCATACATCGTTGCCCTAATGCTACAACTAGCTCATATCAGCCCCGATTCGATTGTCCTAGATATCGGCACCGGCTGTGGTTATATGGCCGCAGTGGCAGCACAAATAGCAAGCCACGTCTACACGATTGAATGCGTACCCGAGTTAGCCGAGCAGTCCATGGAGCGATTCGAAACGATGGGAATCTCCAACATTGATATTCATATCGGAGATGGCTCGCTTGGCTGGCCAGGTCGGGAAATGTTCGATGCTATTCTTATCTCCTGCGCTACTGATGAAGCCCCAAATAAACTCATTAGCCAGCTGAAACCGCGCGGCTGGATGGTATTACCTATTCGCCAAAACTTGCCTCACGAGATACTCACCACCTACCACAAATCTGACAGCGGCTACCTAGAAATCACTGAACACCTAGCAGTCAAATTCGTACCGATGGTCTAATGACAAGCGTGACGCTATTTACTAGCGATCGCACAAACTGAATTCAGAATTTTATTTTACCGAACCCGGCGAGCCAGATTCGAGCTTTAGCCATAGAGACCACCGTAACACGCTAATCCTCAAAAAAATAATCACCCCTCTATAAAGTCAGTCTAATAAACCTTCTTCCTAGGAGAAATTCACCACCTTTTGTTCTTAATTTTAGCAGCACCTAGCGCACCGTTCATGCTACCGAAGAGCTTTAACATAGCGTCGTAGAGCCCACGATCCCACCGTCCTCTTTAGTCCTCGACAGGTCTGCAAATTTTACTCCCTCGCCGTTTCTTTCACGCCTCCTCATCTCCCGGATCACCACTTTGGGATCACCGTAATTGGGTGGGAGTTTGGAAAATCACACTTTCGCAGCCTTCAAAGCCTCCGCGTAACTCCCAAAATACCTAGTGCTCCACTTCGTTAGTGAGATTCCCCTATAGTCCTCGTGTGCGTCATAGCCGGAGTGCTGAGGGAGGTTGATATGCTCAGCGTCGATCTTATAGCGTCTTTTTATAGCCATAGCCGCAATCACATCTTCAGGTTGCTCGAACACCCGGAAGTGAGACATCGCCGGAGCCTTCGGCAAATCACCCGCTGCCTTAATCGCTTGACCTATTCCCCCAAAATGCTTGATCGCCATAGTTATTAACGAAGCATTATCCCCCCTAATATTAATACACCCTTAAACGAACAGCACCTTTGAATGCACAGTAAATCAACCTATCCCGTAGTTTGTGCGATAAAGTCTGACGCTTCGTTTCGTAACGGTCAGTTAGATTAGCCCAAAGGCTTCTTCCTTAGATCTCGT
>Ga0233410_10000145_pt1 | contig 24886 bp, 18 predicted proteins | sample Na_anoxic_1_MG_FD_179869 | JGI IMG/M metagenome (GOLD analysis project Ga0233410, IMG submission 179869) | Seawater microbial communities from Saanich Inlet, British Columbia, Canada - Na_anoxic_1_MG | ecosystem: Environmental > Aquatic > Marine > Inlet | place: Canada: British Columbia...
GGGAGCTGTTTTGCCATTCCACACAGCGAGTGTGATAGACTTCTCGGACTTGTTAGCTGAGATAGTTAGGTAAATAGCTCCATCTTTGGAGCTGAACTTAGCTCCTGCAGAAGCGACAAATGTGGTTCCATTGACTTTAGCAATGGAACCTGAAGCATCCACGGCCACCTCGCCATTGCAGTCGGCGATGTAGAGCTCTTTAGCTTTGCTCAATTTGGAAATTTCTAACTGCCGGACAATCACTTTGGTGGAGCCTATTTGTACAGCATCCGGGCTATCTAACACGGAGGCCTCACCTACGCTGTAGGAGAAAACAACTTTGCCGTCTGCTACGTAGTATCCATTGAATTTTGCCCATTCTTTTGGAAGGCTTCCTAGGTTTGGTAGTTTGCCGTCGGACGCACGTGGATCTGAAAATGATCCATCAGCGTATGCCCAACCTGGCTGATTTTTCGCCGCGAAGAGGGCCTTTTTTTCATTCCAAGAAGGAGTCGATCCGTGGCCCCCTTTATATGGCAAGCCGTGGAAGCCTGCGCCGCCACCATTAGTCCAAGCTCCAGAAAGCTGGAAAGTATCAGCGTTGAATACTGCTCCAACATCGGTGGAATCGTCCAGGAGGTTGACGTAGTACGCACGATTCACATCGTAGGCGTCATCGAGGCCAGAGAGCACATTGGCGATTACTGGGCCACGCTGACTGAAAACCTTTTTACGGAACTTCTGAGATTCGTTGGCTGCATCTGCGCCTGTTAGCTCGCGGAACTTGATATTCCGGTACGAGACCTCGTCGCCATGGTCCTGCAGGCCGATCATCCCATTTTGCAGCATCCCATAGTCTTTGTTATTTTTGAATTTACTCTTTGGGAGTCGCTTATCAAACCAAGTTTCGTCACCCACGGTGTAACGGTAAAGCTCTTTACCATTGAGGTAGTGCGTGAATTCGTTGTTACGACAGACAATTTTCACTTTATTCCAGCCATCTTCATTCAGCACCTTTCTGCCTTTACGCATGCCGATGAAGTCATACAGAGCGCCAGCTGAATGTGTTCCTCGGTCATTAGCTGTGTCGTTTATCACCTGCATTTCGAGCGCGTTCGCCCAAATAGCGCCCTTAGCGCTGGGGTCCACGCGCAAAAAGATTCCACTGTTGCCCTTGGTGTTCCACTCCAGCTCAAGCTCGTAGTTTTCTGCTAGAGAGGCGGGAAAATAGATGTCTCCGCCGCGACTACGAGCTGCGAGAGTGAGCACGCCGTCCTTGACGGACCAGCCACCAGCTTCGAGCGCCTTGCGGCTTTTCCAGCTGTTGATACCTTTGAGAGTTTTGCCGTCGAAGAGCGGTTTCCAACCGATCACTTGTTCCTCTTCAGTGATCAGCACAGGCTGTTCAGCAAAGACCATAGGTGTGCTAGCAAAAGTGGCTCCAAAGAGCGCTGCGCTGAGCATTGATGATGTTACTTTCATTTGAATGTTATTAAATTGTTAGTGGGGGGATTTCTTACTTATCAGATTCTTCATTGAGCTTCTGCATCCAGTTCCAAATGGCTTCCATTTGTTTCTGGCCGTCACCATCGAGCGGTTCGCTAAGTGTCGTAGCGTTCTCCTCGACAAAATATTTCGGCATGATGGTTGCGGGGTCAATGCGCTGCGGATCGCGCATCCAGCGATGGTAGTAATCTTGTCGGAGGCGTGCTCCAGCAAACTGGAGATTCACCCCTGCTGCTTCAAATACTGCGAGGGGTTTCACGTCTGCTGCTCCATGGCATGCTGCACAGCCAAAGCCACCGACCATACCGAAGAGTTGCTTTCCGGGCTCGTCTGTAGGTGCCGTCTTTGCGGTTTCAGCAATCACTCCGTAAGCCGCGGAAAAACCTTCTGCTAGATTCTTCGCGCGGGAAGGGAAGGCTGGCATACGCTGCTTTAGCCACGGGCGGGTGCGTTTCTCTAAGCTACCGGAAAAGAGCTTTGTCATCCAGTCAGCTCGGAGCTTCTCTCCAATGAATGTTAGATCTGGAGGCGTTGTCCCTTTCCCTGGTTCTTCATATGACTTACCAGAATATTTAGCTGAGAGCGGATGGGTTTTCGTTAGGCCACTGAGGTCGTCATCGATCTGGTGGCACGCGGCACAGTTGAGATTCTCTAACTGGCGGTCGGCGTACTCAGCTTTGTTGAAATGCGCTAGAGATTTGACAGCTTGCTGGTCAGCGAGGAATGCTGTGAGCGCTCCTTTGTCAGCGGTATCAAGACCATAGTGTGTGCCTTTTCCTGTATCGCCTAGGCAGCTGCTGGCGGCGTTAGACTTACTAGAGAGATGAGCGAGTGGCGGGTAGCTGGCGGCGGATTCCCCTACTCCCTCGTGACATTGCGCGCAGTGGTTGCTGGCTACTAGGGCCTTGCCTTTGGACGCGTCCCCTTTTTCTGATATCTGCGCTTTCTTTACCGTTAGACTGCGCACAAAGCTGGCGAGATCTGCAGCGTCTTTGTCATCCAAGCCAAATTCTGGCATCCGGGTCGAACTGTGGTTTTTGCCCGGCTGCTTGAGGAAGGCTACCAGCGCTCCGTCTGAGTATTTATGGCTGGCATTGAAAAGGTCAATCGGTGCGTGGTTCCATTTCGCCTCGTCTTGATCCGACTCAGAGCGGTGACAGGCAATGCAACCTAGATCGTGGAACTTCTTTGCTCCTGCGGCTTTATCGCCAGCGATCACTTTGGGTGCAATCTCCGTGAGGGTTTTGAGATAGGCTGCGATGTGTTTTGCATCGTCGTTGTTCGCTAGAACTTTGGGCATGCGAGCGTGTGCTCTGAGACTTTTGGGATCTTTCACCCACGCCTCCATCCAAGCTTCATCGAGCCTGCTTCCAACTCCCGCCAATGAGGGTGCCATTTCACTGACTTCTGGCATGCCTTTCTCACTATCGTGACATTGTGCGCATTTGAGTTCAGCAAAAAGCGTTCGCCCCCTGCGCACGAGAGTTGCTTGGGAGAGTTTTTCATCGTTTTCGTGGAACAAGAGAGAAGCGGGAACTGGCTCTTTTCCAAAATCGCGGCCACGCCAGATCAATCGAAAATGTCCTGCTCCATTCTCTGGGCTAGTGTAAACTACTTTGACAGGAACCAAACCAGAGTTGAGGCGAAGGCGTTTGGATTCGGAGCTTCCCAGATTTGAGTCTTCTTTGAGTGCTGGCTCGCCGTCGATAAAAAGCTCTGCCGCCCCGATTCCCTCAAACGAGAAATACACGCGGCTGCGCTTTTCAATATTAAGTTGACCTTCCCAAGTTGCGGTAAATTGGGCTGGCGCGAGAAGTGCCGTTGGGGACTCCCCCTCTGCGACCGCGAGAGCGATACGCTTAGTGACTCGGAGGTCTTCAGCGTGCTCAGTCTTCACCTCCATGCGCACGCCGCCCCCCCTTTGTTCTGCGATTTTTGAGTCTTCAGCTGAAAGAAAACTAGCCGTTAGAACGATGATGGCGGCGAATATAGGGTTGGCGTTGGTCATTTTTTAGTGATTCCAGTATTTCTTTCTACGTGAGGATTACACATTTCATTCACTATTCAAAAAAAAAACCACCTTCGTCCACACAATAGACAGCTTTCTAAACGATCGACAGCAGTCTGCGAAAAAATCTTCCGCTTGCATCCTGTCCCCATCCAACTAGGGTGCCACCCAGACAGGGGAGCCGACGAGGCTGAGAATGCGCAGTAGCGCGCGTGACCCTTCGAACCTGCCACGGCTAACACCGGCGAAGGGAGTCGCATTTCTATCATCCGAAATCCGCCAAACCTGTCCGCCCTCAGCCGACAGGTTTTTTATTTCCGAAAAACCTTTCACTATCAGCAACTAACATCTTCACACACCTCACTTACAACAGCACACTTCATCCATGATTTCACCAGACAACTCAACACCAACGCCTGAGAACTCCTCAGCCCGCGCCGACTACACCGGCAACTTTATTGAAGACATCGACAACTCTGAAGAGTTGGCGGCGCTCGAGAAAGATCCTACGATTTTCCCAAACTCGACCCGCATCTATGTAGAGGGCGATATCCACCCAGACGTAAAAGTCGCCATGCGCGAGATCCGTCTCTCCGACACCGAGCACCCAAATGGCCGTATTGAGGAAAACCCACCGATCCGCGTCTACGATTGCTCAGGACCATGGGGAGACCCAGAATTCAAAGGTAATGTCACAGAAGGTCTCCCCGCGCTTCGTCGCCAATGGATCCTCGATCGTGGTGATGTGGAAGAATACGATGGTCGTGAAGTAACCTCTTCCGACAACGGATATCTCTCTGACAAGCATGCTGAGAAATACAACGAAGGCAAGGCGACTAAGAACAAGCTTAAGGTTTACCCTGGTCTCAAGCGCAAGCCGCTCCGAGCTTCAGCGGGTCATCCCGTGACTCAAAAATGGTATGCTGAACAAGGCATCATCACTAAAGAGATGGAATACATAGCGATCCGTGAAAACCTCGGTCGCAAGGAAGAGTTCAAAACAATTTCCGATAAGTACCCAAATCTCAAAGACCTTCCAGCTGACGCATCTGACCGCATCAAGCAACTCTGCACGACTCCAGAAGGCTACGAGATGCCACGTCCTTCAGACATCGACCCGTTCAAGCAAGTTTCCCGTAACCGCATGGACCACCAGCACCCTGGTCAGTCCTTCGGAGCAGCACTTCCAGCAATGATCACTCCAGAGTTCGTACGCTCTGAAGTGGCTCGCGGCCGTGCTATCATCCCATCTAACATCAACCACCCTGAGAACGAGCCAATGATTATTGGTCGTAATTTCTTGGTGAAAATCAACGCTAACATCGGCAACTCTGCTGTCGCTTCAACCATCGACGAAGAAGTCGAGAAAATGCAGTGGGCTACAAAGTGGGGCGCAGACAACGTGATGGACCTTTCTACAGGAAAGAACATCCACGCGACACGCGAGTGGATTCTACGCAACTCACCAGTTCCGATTGGCACAGTTCCAATCTACCAGGCGCTTGAGAAAGTGAACGGCAAGATCGAAGAACTCACTTGGGAACTCTACCGCGACACACTCATCGAGCAAGCTGAGCAAGGTGTCGACTACTTCACCATCCACGCAGCAGTGCTTCTGCGCTTCGTGCCACACACAGCTCGCCGCATGACGGGTATCGTTTCCCGTGGTGGCTCCATCATGGCTAAGTGGTGTCTAGCTCACCAAAAGGAAAGTTTCCTCTACACGCATTGGGACGAGATCTGTGACATCTGTGCAGCGTACGATGTTTCCTTCTCTATCGGTGACGGCCTCCGTCCTGGTTCTATTGCAGACGCCAACGACTACGCCCAGCTTGCTGAGCTTGAAATTCAAGGTGAACTCACAACGCGTGCATGGGCAAAAGGTTGCCAGGTGATGAACGAAGGCCCAGGCCACGTTCCTCTTCACCTCATTCAGGAAAACATGCAGAAGCAGATCGAGTGGTGCCACGAGGCTCCGTTCTACACGCTTGGGCCCCTCACTACTGACATCGCTCCAGGTTACGACCACATCACTTCCGGCATCGGCGCTGCTAACATCGGTTGGTACGGCTGTGCAATGCTTTGCTACGTGACTCCTAAGGAGCACCTCGGTCTGCCTAACCGCGACGACGTGCGTGAAGGTGTCATCACTTACAAGATTGCAGCCCACGCTGCCGATCTAGCAAAGGGTCACCCAGCGGCTCAGGAGCGCGACAACGCGATCTCCAAGGCGCGCTTCGAGTTCCGCTGGCGCGACCAGTTCGCTCTAGGACTCGACCCAGCTCGCGCCATCGACTACCACGATGAGACTCTGCCAGCTGAAGGCGCGAAGACTGCTCACTTCTGCTCCATGTGTGGACCGACATTCTGCTCGATGAAAATCACAGCAGACGTGCGCAAGTACGCTGAAGACAACGGTTTCACTGAAGCTGCCATCGAAGAAAAAGGCCTAGAGCAAGCCACTGCGGAACTCACAGGACAAAGCTCGTAATCAGTTTTACGCATTTACCCAAGACGCCCATAGGACATTCTCGTCCTATGGGCGTTTTTTGTGGATTCTAAAGGCAGAATAGACCGCTTTATGTCTCGCAGAATATCTATTTTTAGTGAACTATGCTGAGTGTGTCAGACTCCCTAACCACTATTTACCTTATAAATCATGCCAGCTAACCCGATCCACCCAGACGAGCTCAACTCGCTAATGTCCTCAGTTTCCTCATTAGTTATTATAGATGTTAGGCTAGCCGATGACTACGACTTTAAGCGCATCCCGAACGCGATCAACAATCCCGTTTTTGACGTTCAGTTTTCTAATAAAATGGCAGAACTTGTTCCTGATCTGCTCACACCTATCTGCGTCTATGGTAGCCAGAAAGGTAGTCTCGAGTCCACAGAGGCCGCCCAGAAACTGATCCGACTGGGCTACGACAGAATCTACGACATGACTTCTGGCTTCGCTGGCTGGAATGACAATGGGCATCCGCGGGAGAGCGGTCTCAGCCTACAGCCAGAGCCAGCTAAGTTAGCCGATGGCCACTACCTTATAGACACGCAAGAATCATGTATTCAGTGGACCGGTAAAAACCTTATCAATTCACACTCCGGAGAGCTTGCCATAGCCTCAGGCCATCTCGAAATACAAGCAGGTAGACTCGTCGACCTAGAGCTCACAATCGATTTCAAAAGTATCACCTGCTCGGATCTAGCAGACTCTGAAATGCACGACATTCTTATTCAGCACCTAGAAAGCGACGACTTCTTCTACACCGATAGGTTTCCTACCGGGAAGTTCCAACTCACGGGCTCAGAAGTTCAAGGTGAACTCAATGACGGATCTCTGAATTTACAAGTTGAAGGAGATCTAACAATGAGAGGGCAAACTAAGCCCATCAGCCTGTTTGCCGCGACTGGCGTCACTGACGATCTTCGACCCGCTGCCCAAGCTTACATGAGTCTCGACCGCACCCACTGGGGCATGCGCTATGGATCAGGGAAATTCTTCTCACGTCTCGCTGGTCACCTCGTGAACGATCATATCGGCCTGCAGCTCAAGATCATTGGCGAACTCCCTGAAAAGAGTGAGTAGAAAGAGCCTACAGCTTCAACCAAAACGGCCATAGGACGAAATGTCCTATGGCCGATTTTTGGGTGTGAAGTTATTTTATTGAGAAACGCCTGGCCCCATTGTGCTCTGAGAGCTAGCAGACTGGGCATCGCTCTTTGGTGGAGCTTGATTGTCAGTCTTTTCAATCTCGATACCTTCCGCTGCTGCAAAATCGGCAAGAGCCATTTCAGCGAGAGCGTCTTGTTCTTCCTGCTTCATGTTGATATCAGATAGATCCATGCTGTCCTTAGCGACACGAGCACGCCCGGCGGCTTTGGTACGCTCTTCTTCTACGATTTCTTCGAGTCGGTTGAGGTTGTCCCCAGACCCACCAATTTCTGAGATCATGCCTGAAGCCATTTCATTGAGTTCAGCCATAGCCTTCTTGACTTTCATGTCGTCAATTCCTCGACGAAGTTCTTGTATCTTGTCACGCGCTTCTTTCACAGACACGTCGCGCGCACGAAGAAGTTCTTTATAATGCTTTTCAGCATCTACAAGCTGGTCTTTTAACTCATCGTGGGTAGCGTCGACTTTTTTGAGCTTGAGAGCGAAGTCACCAGCGAGCTGACGGTTGCCAGCTTTGAGATGGGCAGCAGTTTTTGAGCGCAAGTCGTTTTCCTCTCTATCGAGTTTTTTGACCTGTGAGATCAGTTTTTCCACCAAGCCCGCGTGCGTCGCCAGTCCTTGGTTGAACTGAGCTATCTGTTTACGGAGATTTTCTTTCTCCACGTCTAACAATGCTTCCGGGCTGCGCTTTTCAAGGCCGCCGACGAATAGGCCAATAAAGCCTTTGATGAGGTTTCCGATTCTTTTAAACATAGAACAATTGAGTTGTTACTACGCACTCTGCGCAAATCTAACTCTGACGGCAAGTATAAGAAGCGAGAGAATTTGCAATAGTTCTCCAAACTTACTCAGTCTGGAAATTTGGACTCCAGAATCAGAGCCTCTTAAATAGCATAAGATGCTCACGGCCTTCTCGCCCCTGATAGAAAGCCTTCGGCTCAGCCACCCACTCCAACGAAAAATGGGAGCTAAAGATTTCACGTAATTCTTTGCGACTCGTCTTGTAGGGCGGCCCTTCATTTGGAATCACATCTGGATTGGTGAAGAAAACCCCTAATACTAATCCATTAGGCCTCAGAAGCTTCCACATGGCTGCCACATAGTCAGCTCGAAGCGTCGGATCTAATGCGCAAAAACAGGTATGCTCCCAGACCATGTCAAAACTCCCAACCAAGGACTCAGGGATTTTTAAAATATCGAGTTCTCTAAAGTCAACAGCATGAGGATTCTCCTCTTTTGCTCGTGCAATAGCTAAGGGAGCGATATCTCCACCGACCACATCTAGGCCGTATTTAGCTAAATATTTGGCATCATGACCGGTTCCACATCCAGGAACAAAGACTCTACTATCAGCAAAAAGCTCAGGTTTCTCCTCGATTAGCGGGAGCAAAGAAGGCGCTGATGCTCCCTTATCCCATGGAGTATCACCGCTAAGGTAGCGTTCTTGCCAGTCCACAATTGTGAGATTGTTAGCAGACCTTTCGGCCCATTCGATCTTCTAGAACTAACCTGTCCTCAGACTTAAATGCAGTGCAGAACATGGAAGCCATTTTCATAGCTTCTTCAATGGTCTCAGCCTCTGCCACAGTTTTGTAATCTCCACTTTCGCCTTCTAACTTGACGGTAAATGGCCCTTCCATCACGAGCCATTGGTCATCCTCGGCCTCCGCAAAATCACTGAAATCTACTTCGGGAAAAGAAGCCGCTAAAAAACTCAATACGTTTCGGTGAAACCAAACTGGAGTCAATTTGTGGTATGCCACATCCACTTCGGTCACAGTTCCTACGTAATTATGCGTCTGTAAGGTAAACTCAAAACGATAGGGGTCACCTGTGTAAACAATAGCACTGTGCATATGCCCACGTGAGATTCGAAGACCCGCACCACAGACAAATAGATCATCGCACACATTCGATTCCGTATCAAAAACGACAACTTCCACATCGTAGCCGGCATCCATCAAAATGGCTCCCACCTTTTCAAACTCTGGAATCACCACCCCTTCAGTAATTCTTTCCATCTCCACAAAGCCGATACGCACCGCTTGGCGGTAGCGCGCTCGCTGATCCTCCACTTCTTTCTCAGATGGTCGTAGATACAAATCAGCAAATTCGGGAATTTTTTCGGCTGTGGTCATTAGTATTAGGTTGGTTTGTTAGCGACTGATGGGTTTATATTTGAGTTTTTTTTAAAAAAATTCCAGTCTATTGTGATATTTTGCTAACTTTTCCTAAAAATAATGAAGTTCGTAGAAATAGCTGGGGTTGCAGCATTTAGAGTTACAAGTTGCTTGTATCGGGCTCTATTAGCAAGACAAACCCTCAATCAAACAGTAGTTTATCTAGCGTAACCCCACATATTTAAGAAATCTTAAAATTATATGGTATGTTGCTAAATTCTTGCTAGTTTCTTGATTCTCTAAATCAAAACGCGCTCTATAGTATTCAAATTTATTCATGCAGCAAGAAATTTCAGCTGAAAAAAATGCCGACATCGAGGCCGTAAAGGCAGCGAAGGAAGAGGATAGCCAAATTTGGGCGCGTCAGAATTTCATTCTTGGTTGTGATGAAATGGAGCGAATCACGGATGATATTATTGTCCCCGTGTTTTCAAAGCTTGCGCGAGCTATTCAAAACAGTGGCTACACAATGGATATCATATTGATGGATTGTGAATCCCCACTGGATGAGAAACTCTACAATGTCGGTGTTCGTCTCAACTTCGAATACCACCACAAGACCATCGAAATCAGCATTGTTGCTGACCCCTCAGATTTCACCTTTACCCTTTCTATAGATGGACTCGAAGATGAAATTGCGAACGAGTTCAACTTTCATGAAGTAGTTCCACTACTGATCCAGAAAGAACTGAAGAGCCTGTTTGAGAAGCATTTCCCCGAGGTTGAATACACATTTTCTATCGGCCGCAGCGACGCCGCCTTTGAGAAGTATTGCCCCCCTTACCGGGTCCAATATGACGACAACGGAAACGTTTCCGACGTCGCAACCACACAAACCTTGCTCGAAGCTGCTAATATGGGCAGCACTTTTGCCAAGATGTTTAAGAAGGAAGATGCAATCACGGTCATCGATGCAAACGATGCCTTGATTTGTTAGCTCCCCGACCAACAAGAGTTGAGTTCAGCTAGGTGTTCCAATTGTTCGCAAATTTTGCAATCGCCATAGGAGATTACTTGGGTTTAGTTTTCCTGAGATGGATCCAAGTTACCCCACACAATTTCAAAAGAAGACGCTCTGGCGCGCTCTCACAGGCATTGGTATTTTCACCATTGGCTTTTTGTTAGTGAGCTTCATATGGCTCGGAAGTCAAGTGTTAGGCTATCTACAGCCAGTACTCATCCCGATAGCCGTTTCAGGGATCGTTGCCTATCTATTAGATCCTTTTGTCTGCTGGCTACAACGCAAGGGGCTAAACCGGCTAAAATCTGTCATCACCGTATTCACCACCTTTCTCATTGCTATTGTTGTCATGGGATTTGTGGTAGTCCCACCCATCGTATCGCAGGCGAAGGACCTCTTCACAGCCAAAACCGATAATGGAGAAAGTCAACTCGGTCAAAATATCACAAAAACAATTTCCGAGCTAGGTGAAACTCCTTGGATCAAACCCGCTGCCAATTGGGCACTCGCTAAATACGAGGATCCTGAAGTAACTCCTACAATAGAGCCTCTCGATGAATCGACTGGAGATACTGTCAGCTTCAGCGACACGAATGTCGCCTATCAACTAACTTCACATTTCGAGCAAATTGCTCGCTACGCTGGAAAATTTATAACCACAGGAACCTCTACAATTCTCGCGTCCTTGGGCTTGGTCGTTGGATTGGCTATGGTTCCGATCTATCTCTATTACTTTTTAAAGGAGTCTGCCGCCATCAAAGGACATTGGCACGAGTATGTGCCTCTACGCGCCTCATCCTTTAAAAATGAGGTGGTCGACAGCTTGCAAGAGATCAATGGCTACTTAATCTCGTTCTTCCGAGGTCAGATGCTAGTTGCCTTTATCGATGGTATTTTAGTCGGCATCGCGCTCTTTATCTTTGGTCTCCCCTACGCCCTCGTCATTGGAGTCGCGATGGCTGTGCTGGGTGTCATTCCCTACATTGGGAATATTCTCTGCCTCATTCCCTCGTGTATCATCGCCTATGTCCACTTCAATGCTGCTGAAAACAGAGACGGTCTCGAATGGATGTTAGGGACAAATCCATGGTCCTATGTGATTGCGGTGATTGCCATTTTCCTCATTGTCCAGCAGATCAACTCACTCGCGACGGCTCCCAAAATAGTAGGTGACTCTGTGGGGCTACACCCCATGACCGTGATATTTTCTATGCTCTTTTGGTCGTTACTCTTGGGCGGATTTCTCGGTGCCATCCTCGCGGTACCTATGACTGCTGCAGTAAAGGTACTTTTCCGCCGCTACGTCTGGGAAGCCCGAATCAAATCAAATATGCTACCAGCCTCAACGACGGCCAGCTAAGCGCAATAACCGAATTAGTATTGTATCCTAAGCGAACAATTCCGTAACTTGATTTTATGTTTCTATCCGAAAGCGATATCCTCTCCGAATCTGTACCGATGGGTCTGAATGAATTTTTTTCTCACCCAAAGTCAGATGTTGGAGCGCCAACCGAGGACCTCATCTTTGTCAGAGGAACCCTCAAGCCCGGAACCGGCCACGATTTCCACCTCCACACAGACCGTGAGGAATTCCTCTACGTTCTTAGCGGCACAATCGAGCAATGGGTAGGCTCTGAGAAAAAGATCTGCACCACTGGCGATGTGATTTATGTGGGCCATGGCAAAGTACACGGGTCTTTCAATATCGGTGACGACACAGCTCAAATACTCGCGGTCTTTAATAACAAGTACGCGAAAGCTGAGCTCTCAACCGATGTTTCCCAGCAAGAACCATGGGCTAGCCTTCGCAGCGGAGGTATTTAGTCAGCCAGTTGCTTAGCTATATCAGTAAACTTGGTTCTCTACTTTTTACTCACATCCCCGCGCCCCAGATTACCTTGTTTGATCCTTCGTCCCCCACAAAACACCTACAGCTAATACCACCGCAAGTGTGAGTGTGGCAGCCCAAGCGGTCACACCAATCGCCATCAAAGCATAGCCAAAGGTCGCCGCCACTGCCGCTATCAACGCATAGGGCAGCTGCGTACTTACATGCGAACTCGGGCTGCAACCAGTCGCTAAGGAGGTGACAATCGTCGTATCTGAAAAGGGGCTACAGTTGTCACCAAAGACAGCTCCACCGAACACTGCACCAATCAGAACTGGCAAAATTACTAGCAGGTTTTCAGCAGGTAATTCCGACCCCATCTCGACAGCTATCGGCAAGGCCAAGGGCATGAGTATCCCCATAGTCCCCCAGGAAGATCCAGTCATGAAAGAGGTCAGAGCCCCGATTAGGAAAACTACAAATGGCAACCAAGCGAGGCTCAATTGACCACCTAACAAACTAGTAATCAACTGCGCTACTTGGAGATCTTTAAACACAGAGCCCAGCGACCAAGCTAACACCAGAATAACTAATGCGGGTAACATCCCGGCAGCTCCCTCTGCTAGATATTTGGGAAGCTCTTTTTTCCGTGAGGAAGGAAAGAATAAGCAAGCAATCAATAGTGAGATAAATCCTCCTGCTACCATAGCCTGAGGGACACTACTGCTTGAGAATGCATTTCCCCACGACCGTTCAGCCCCATCCTGCCACAGGTAAATCATACTAGGAACAGCGAGTAAAATGGAAAGCAGAGGAATCACCACCGTGCGAGAGGTGGAATCTTTATCTAGCTCCTCGCTCGCGGGCTCCTCCTCAGCGCTCTGCCTTTCAGATTGGTAATGCTTCATCGGACCGATCCACCAAGACCTCCAAATCACGAGCAACAAAAGCCACAACACCATCCAACAATAGGGATTTGCTGGGATCGAATAAATGTAGAGTTCCACCGCCCCGACATCTACCCCGCTCCCATTGATGCCCTCCTGAATCAACGACAACTGGGTCGCAATCCAGGTGGAAATAAAGGCAATGCAGGCAACTGCTGAGCTAGTCGAATCGACAATATAGGCTAGTAGTTGACGAGAAATTTTCAGTCTATCCGTCACTGGCCGAGCCACCCTTCCCACCAATATGGCATTCGCCAATCCGTCAAAAAAACACACTAAACCCAGCCCGTAGACGCTAAGTAAACTACGTCTTTGAATATCAGCACTGGGCTTATTCAGCCAAGCCCCGAGCATCACACTAAATCCACCAGATCGCTCTAACACGTGCGCAAAACTTCCGAGCACCAGAGTGAACACAATCGGCCCCATGTGCCAAGGTCCCGAAAGCGCTGGGAATAAATAGTCCACAAAGAGTGCTTTCGAAGAAACTATAGGATCTCCTCCGTGTAACATCAACACTCCCACCACCACAGCGGCAAACAGAGAAATGGCAGCTTTCCTCGTCCACACTATTGTCACCAAAGCTACCACAGCAGGCAGCAACACCCATAATCCGCCAGTCATCATTCGCTCTACTTACAGGGTTGCGTTTGTCATCACTTTGCCGCTTTTGCAGCTGCTATCGCATCCTGAGATTGTGAGGTTGGAGTGGCTTTGAGGTCCACCCAGATCACCTTTCCATCTTTGACCAGGAAGCTTTGTCGTGCAGCAAACTTCCTAACCCTAGCTGGCACACCAAACGCCTTCATCACCTTAGTGTCCGTATCCGCAATCAAGGTGAATGGCAGTTTATATTTCGTCGCGAAAGCTTTTTGTTGGGCTGGCTTGTCACCAGACACCCCAATCACCTCGATCCCTGCGGCTTTGACATCTTCAAACGCATCTCGCAGATTGCAGGCCTGCTTTGTGCAACCTGGTGTGTCCGCCTTTGGGTAAAAATATACGAGAGTCAATCCACTAGCAAACTTAGCACCAAGATCGACATCCTTACCATCTTGGTCTTTTGCTATAAGTTTAGGTGCGTTAGCCCCCACAGCTAAAGGGGCTGCAGATGCAAAGCCGGCACAGACTAGAGAAAGCAGTGAACTAACAATCGATTTCAGTTTCATAGCCAGCACTTTAGCAAGAAGCTGAGCTCTGCAAATAGAAATCCCCCAAATGACCAATAATTGTCAGCTGAAAGATGTAAAAACAAGCTCTGGCTCCATACTAGTCTTTCAGGAATCTTCCACCACCACGGGGTGATCTGTCTCCTCTGCGCCCTTGACCCGGTGTTCGCTCATCTATTTTTCCGTCCCCATCGCGGTCTTCCCCCTGTTGGATATTATTCTCAAACTTCACTCCCTCACGGCGGCCTTGATTGACATGCTTTCCGTAGTCCTTTCTTTTCTCAAACTCTGAGAACTTCTTATTTATTGCTAGTAAATCGGTTGTGAGGTCGTCAGAAGACACATCCAGAGGCAAGGCCTTCACGACTATCCCACTCTGACCGAACTCCTCCGATCTGATAATGAAAACCCCTGTTTTAGCAGTCACATTTTTCAGAGATTCGGCCCACTTCACATCATTCTTTCCGGCTACATCAAAATGAAATCTCCCACTCACGCTGGGATTGTTAAATACCGTCCGCAAGGTCTTTTTTACGTGCGCCATTTTACTCTGAGGAGACACCGTAAAAACTAATAGACGTTGGTCAGCTGAAGCGATATTTAAGGATTGTTTAAAACTGTCAAAGTCCTGCAAGACCGCTTGGTTAGAGGAACCTTTGGCTTTGTATTTATCCGCAATTCTCTCCATTTCATCGATCACCGGTGCTCTATCTTTAGACCCACGCCCACCTAGTATAAACTGCGGGTTGCGCTGAGATCTGGTCAGCTTGGTCTTGCCGTCGGGAGCATAAACGACAAATGCCGTATTCTGCATCGTGCCACCCAATAGATCGCGGATACGATCTTGAGTTTCCTTACTTTCGTAGGTTTCGAGTCGAATGCATACGAATTGTTTCGAGGCTTCAATAAAGTCTTTTTGTGAGAGCAAACTGATCTCAGTTCCTTTATAGCCTGGTCAGAAGGTGCCCGAAACATCTCCACATTGCGCTGCCGCCGCGTAAAAAAAGATCGGTCGATTGCTCCGCATAGCTTCCTCTAATCCAGTATTCCATGTGGTGTACCACATCACTCCTTGCTCACCAACCGGCTGGGAAATTGCTCCCAGTTGTTCCGGACGCGGCCCTTGAGCTGAAACTAGCCCGCACAATGCTAGGCTCGTTCCTATTGTAAAAAACGTCTTCATCATACTCTATAAACAAACTTCCCACCGAAAAGTTGCGACCTCTCTCATCGCTCAGTACGGCTCTGACATATTTGCCCAGTAAATACTGAACTTTAGACTACGCACCTGCGTCATTATCATTTATGCCTTAGAAACTATGAAACTAGAAACACTTTGCCTCCACGGTGGCCAACAACCAGATCCAACAACGAATGCGCGCGCTGTGCCACTCTATCGCACAGCCTCCTATGTTTTCGATTCGGCGGAACACGCCACCAACCTCTTCGCTCTCAAAGAACTAGGCTACATCTACACCCGTCTTCAAAACCCCACCACAGAGGTGTTAGAAAAAAGAGTCGCGTTGTTAGAAGGAGCGCCAGAAATGGGAGGCCTAGCCCTAGCCTCCGGCACCTCAGCAATTTTCTATACCATTATCAATATTGCCCAGGCTGGTGACAACATAGTCTCGGCCAACAACCTCTACGGCGGCACCTACACTCAGTTTAACAACATCCTTCCAACGCTCGGAATAGAGGTACGCTTTGTCGACCCTAACAACCTCGAAGAAGTTGCTGCAGCGATCGACGACAAAACCCGCGGAGTCTTTATCGAAACAATCTCTAACCCAGCCTCTGAAGTCACCGACATTCAGGCGGTCGCTGACATAGCGCATGCAGCGGGTATTCCACTGATTGCGGACTCCACATTCACCACCCCACACCTCTGCCGTCCATTCGAACACGGAGCCGACATTGTCATTCATTCACTTACTAAATGGCTCGGCGGCCACGGCACATCCATCGGCGGTATTGTCATCGATTCAGGGAAATTCAACTGGGCAGCAGGCAAGCACCCGCTCTATGACACGCCAGATGATTCCTACCACGGACTGCGTTGGGGTCATGATCTTCCGGAGCCTCTAGCGCCACTTGCCTTCATCCTTCGCATGCGTACCGTCCCATTGAGAAACCTCGGTGCCTGTATTGCGCCAGATAACTCATGGATGATTCTCCAAGGTATCGAAACCCTGCCTCTCCGCATGGACAGGCACTGCGACAATGCCCTAGCAGTCGCCAAGTTCCTCCAATCACACAGCAATGTAGAGTGGGTTCGTTTCCCCGGTCTAGATGACGACCCAGAGTATCAAAAAAACCTCAAATACCTCAACGGCAAGGGTGGCTCTGTTGTCATCTTCGAAATCAAAGGGGGCCGCGAAGCTGGCCAAAAATTCATCGAGGACCTTAACCTATTCTCTCACCTCGCCAATGTAGGCGATGCCAAATCGCTCGCCATTCACCCATCATCAACCACCCATTCTCAGATGAACGAAGAACAACAGGTTGCGGCTGGAATCAGCCCTGGCATGGTCCGTCTATCAATCGGGATAGAACACATCGACGACATCGTCGGTGACCTTCAGTCCGCTCTGAGCTAATTTTCCGAATGCTTTTTCGAATTGGCGGGCGGGTCACAATCCTCCCGCCAATTTAGCTTAGCCGATTTTCACTATTTCTGCTGAGTGCAATGCAGCAGACTGCCCTTCTTGACTCCGAATTTTGCTTTCACAATGAAGACGAGGCCGATCAGGACCATGAACAAGGAAAGGAATTGGCCCATCGTCCATTCACTGCCGAGGAAGTTGATGTTGGCAATTTCAGGTTCGCGGAATTTTTCCATCGAGATTCGGAAGATTGCATAAAAAATGAAGAACAAACCAGTCAGGACTCCATAGGCGAGCTTTGGAAACTTCAAGCGGACAATGAAAAGGATAAGGAAGAGTGAAAACCCCTCTAACGCAGCCTGAAAAAGCTGTGACGGATAGCGTGGCTCCAGATAATAGGTTACGGCTTCTTTCACCGCAGCGTTCTCACGAATCGCCGTATTGAGCGCCTCAGGTCGCTCAGAATAAAGCTCCATCATATTTGCAAACTCTGGAGTTCCTTCAGCTGGCTGAGCCTGGATCGCAGAATCTAATTTTTGATAGTATTCAGCGTAGTCACCATCCACATCAGCGCGAGCAGCTGAACTCTGAGCTAGGTTCTTTTTGGTATTCTCAATAGCATTAGGATCCCACAGCGCATTTGGGAATTTCATCGCCCATGCGAAACTTTTATCGACTCGACCGTAGAGCTCACCATTGACGAAGTTTGCCAAGCGGCCAAACATAATCCCCAAAGGTGCCACAACACAGAGGCCGTCGCCCAATCCTGTCCATGATACTTTTTTATTTCTCGCGTAGACAAAGGTGAAGATCATCAAGCCCAGAATTCCTCCGTGGCTCGCCATCCCACCTTCCCACACTCTAAAAATCATCAGCGGGTCCTCCATCAGCTCTTGACGCTGATAGATTAGCACGTTGCCGATCCGCCCACCAAGGAACACACCAAAAACAGCAGCATAGGCAATGAAGTCGCCAACTACCTTCCCTGGAAGCACCCATAGCTTTTTGTCGGCTAACCATTTCAAAAGAAAATAGCCAGCAACGAAAGCCATCAAGTAGGCAAAGCCGTACCAACGAAGCTTGATAGTATCCGTGATTTCAACAATCACGGGGTTGAGGTCATGTACGTATAATGAGAGCACGGCAAATAGCTGACATATTCCCAGCGCACTGTCCAGCCGACATCTACAACACTAGAGATACTGAGTCAACCCAGCCACTGTTTCTGCGTCTAACCTACGGACCAAGGCTTTACTCAGTTTCACCATTTCTAAGTAATCGTTGATATCGATGATCCCGTTGTGTGAATGGATGTATCTAGCAGGGGTACCTAACACGATAGAAGGCACACCTTCATTCGATTGGTGAAAGCTCCCCGCATCGGTCCCACCACTGCTGCGCATCGTCAACTGGTAGCGGATGCCTTCACGCTCAGCCGTATCGACAACCAGTTCAATCAACCGCGGATTCATGATAGCAGTCGGGTCCTGCATGCGAATCTGCACACCTCCACCCAAACGCCCCTGAGTCTCACTTTTAGGAAAACCTGGAGCATCGTCTGCTGGTGGACCTTCCAATACGATCGCCACATCTGGACGAACTTTCGCGGCTGCTACTTTAGCCCCGCGCAGGCCTACCTCTTCCTGCACCGTCCCACAAGCGATCAAAGTATTGGGCAATTCCTCATCACGAAGTTCCTGCATTGTTTGAATCGCACAAGCCATGCCCACTCGATTATCAAATGCTTTAGCCATATAGTAATCACGCTTTTGCATCGCAGTAAATTCTGTATCTGGCGCAATAGGATCTCCGAGGTGGATTCCAAAATCACGCTCCACTTCCACGCGACTTGCGGCTCCAACATCTATAAATATTGCTCCAAGAGCCATGACCTTACTGCGCTCAGATTCGGGCAAAAAATGCGGTGGTTTACTAGCAATCACACCAAGCACTTTGGCTCCAGACCTAGTCTTCACCACAATCCGCTGGCTCAACAAGGTGTGCGCCCACCAACCTCCCACCGGAAGGAATTTTATAAAACCGTCGGCCGTGATATTCTGCACGCGAAACCCGACCTCATCCATGTGACCAGCCAACAACACCTTTGGCCCCTCTCCCCTTTCACAATACACACCGCCCATGCGATCTGAGCTCAAGTCCCCCACCGAAACAAGTTCCTCAACAAATAGCTCTCGGACTTCGTCTTCGTACCCTGGCACACTGTGCGCTTCTGTGAGGCTCTTTAATAGAGATATCGCCTTGTCTTTCATAAAAAAAAGACTACCCAATCACTGGCGCACATGTAAATCATGAACGCCATCCAATAAATTACTTACATTATGGCTCAGGTCCGCGATCTCAACGTCACTAAAAACGTCCCACTCCCTACACCAGCAACTCTTATGCAAGAAGTTGTACGTAGCTCGGAGCAAGCTGAATTCATCGCCAATTCACGCGAAATCATCCGTAACATCTTACAAGGAACTGACGAACGATTTCTCCTCATCGTAGGTCCTTGCTCGATCCATGACACCAAAGCTGGACTAGAATATGCGCAAAAGCTCGCTAAGCTCGCTGAAGAAGTGAAGGACAAGGTCTACATCGTGATGCGCGTCTACTTTGAAAAGCCACGCACGACCGTCGGTTGGAAAGGTCTCATCATGGACCCAGCGCTCGATGGCTCAGACAATATCACTGCAGGCCTCACGCAGGCACGCACATTCCTCCGCCAGATCATCGATACCGGTCTCCCAACAGCGACTGAGCTGCTCGACCCGATCACTCCACAGTACATCGCCGACCTCATTTCTTGGTCAGCCATCGGTGCGCGCACCACAGAATCTCAGACTCACCGCCAAATGGCCTCGGGCCTCTCCATGCCGCTCGGTTTCAAGAACAGCACCGCTGGTGATCTAGTAGCCGCAGTCAATGCTGTCAATGCTGCGGGTAAGCCTCAGACATTCCTCGGCGTTGCTGAAACTGGCATGGCTTCCGCTGTAACAACTTCAGGTAACCCAGACTGTCACATCATCCTCCGCGGTGGTGAAAATGGCCCTAACTACGGTGCTGATGATGTAGCCGAAGCCATTGAAAAACTCAACAAGAGCGGAGTGAACGACGCCATCATGACCGACGCCTCACACGCCAACTGCGGTAAAGACGACACCAAGATGCCTAGCGTCTACCGTGAAATCATTCGCCAACGTGCAGCGGGCAACAAAAAGCTAGTCGGTGCCATGCTCGAGTCCCACCTCGTTGCAGGTAACCAAAAGTTCCCACAGCCACTCGAAGACCTCACTTACGGTCAGTCCATCACCGACAAGTGCATCGACTGGGACACCACAGTGACTCTCGTCAACGAGACGGCTGCTGCCCTGTAGAGCACTCCTCCCGAGCTAAAGCAAACCTTCCAGCCCGCCATTATTGGCGGGCTTTTTGTGGGCTCGACGAATGTCTTTTCCGCGGTCGCCCTCTAAATCCTTTTTTTGTCGGGGATTTCAACATTCTACCTTTTTTCTTCCCTTTACCCTTGGCAGACAGTTCACTGACGCCTCTCCCTAAAAAGCAAATCCCTAGCAATGATCATGACATTCCGCCATCCACTGAAGACAATCCGCACCTTAGTGCTCACCTCGCTGGCCTGCACCTCGCTCGCTCAGGCCCAGCTGCCTTTGCAAAAAGACGACGTCGTCTGCCTGATCGGCAACGGTCTCGGCGACCGCATGCAGCACGATGGCTGGGTGGAGGCTCTGATCCAGAAGGAACTGCCCGACCATAAGCTGAGCTTCCGTAACCTCGCCTACTCTGGCGATACGGTGACCTCACGTCCCCGCAACAAGGGTTTCACCCCGCATGAGAAATACCTAGCTCACTGCAAGGCCGACGTACTCTTCGTCTTCTTCGGTTACAATGAGTCCTTCGCTGACGAAAAGGGAATTGAAGGATTCAAGAAGGACCTCTCAGGCATGATCGATAAGTATCGCGCCCTCAAGTTCAACGGAGAATCAAAAAGCCGCTTCGTTCTCTTCTCACCCATCGCACACGAAAACCTGAACGATCCGAACATGCCGGACGGTTCCGCGAACAACGCGAGACTCCAGCTTTACACCAGAGCCATCGCCGAAGTCGCTGAGGCCAAGAAGGTCGCCTTCGTCGACCTCTTCACCCCCAGCCAGCTCCTCTACCAGCAAAGCGAAAAGCCTCTAACTCTGAATGGCATCCACCCACTTGCCGTGGGAAACAAAGCACTCGCGGGAGTGATCACCACCGCCATCACTGGAAAAACTGCCAAGGCAGATGACTCACTCGAACCCATTCGTCAGGCAGTCATCGACAAGAACTGGCACTGGCATAACCGCTACCGCGCTACAGACGGTAACGACGTCTGGGGTGGCCGCTCGAAGCTCACTTTCGTCGATGGTCAGACCAACCGCGAGGTTCTGGAACATGAACTCTCGATGCTCGACATCATGACTGCCAACCGCGACCCCGCCATCTGGGCCGCCGCAAATGGCAAGAAACACAAGGTCGATGACTCCAACGTGCCCAAGCCCATCAAGGTGGTCTCGAATGTCGGAGGTGGAAGCAAGAGTTCCAGCTCTGCCAAGGAAGGATCCGACACCTACATGAGCGGAAAAAAAGGCGTTTCGAAAATCACGGTGCCGGAAGGCTACGAAATGAATCTCTTTGCCGACGAAAAACGCTTCCCGCAACTCGCCAACCCAGTGCAGATGCAAGTCGACACGAAAGGCCGCCTCTGGGCCGCCTGTTGGAGCACCTACCCGAAGTGGGAACCACTCAAGGAAATGTCTGACAGCCTGCTCATCCTTCCTGATGACAATGGCGATGGAAAAGCCGACCGCGTGATCGAGTTCGCAAAAGTGCACAATCCTCTCGGCTTCGAATTCTGGAATGGCGGAGTGATCGTCACTTCCCAGCCGGACATCCTCTTCCTCAAGGACACCGACGGTGACGACAAGGCAGACGTCCGCATCGTCCTATTCCAAGGCATCGGTTCTGCAGACACCCACCACTCCGCTAACAACCTGATTTTTGGCCCTGACGGTGGCATTTACTGGCAGAGCGGGGTCTTCCTGCGCAATGCGCATGAGCACCCATGGGGCGCTCCACTCCACAGCGGCTCCTCGGCGATGTATCGCCTCGATCCGCGCCGCCACACGATTTCCACTCACGCCGGAAACAGCCCGAACCCGCACGGCATCAGCTTCGACTCATGGGGCTACCACTATGCTAATGACGGCACTGGCGGTCGCTCCTACCAGGTCCGCCCGAACGGCAATGGCTTCAAGATGTACCCTCTGGTGAAAAAAGAAGTCCGCCCAGTCGCAGCTGACGCCATCATCTCCAGCGCCAACTTCCCAGAAGACGTTCAGCAGGACTTCCTCGTATGCAACACAATCGGCTACCTCGGACTGAAACGCTATGAGCTTCACCGCGATGGTCACAAGGAAGGGAAAACCGTATACAAGCAGGGAGAAGTATGGGGCACACCAACAGCTGATTTCTTACGTAGCTCGGACAAGAACTTCCGCCCTACAGATGCAGTCTTCGGCGCAGACGGTGGCCTCTACGTTGCCGACTGGCATAATGTCATCATCGGCCACATGCAGCACAATATCCGCGACCCGAAACGCGACAAAAAGCACGGCCGTATCTACCGCATGATCTATAAGGACAAGCCACTTCAGAAGAAGGTAGCTATCGATGGTCAACCCATCCCGGCTCTCCTGAAAAACCTGGAGCACCCGATCGATGGTGTGCGCCACCGCACTCGTGTCGAGCTGAGCGAACGCGACAGCAAGCAAGTGATCGCCGCTGTAGCCAAATGGGTCAAGACACTCGATCCGAAGAAGAAAGAGCACGCCCGTCACCTGCTGGAAGCCCTCTGGGTTCACCAACAGCACAACGTGAAGAACGAGCAACTTCTCGAGCTCGTCCTCGCTTCTCCCGAGCCACACGCACGCATCGCTGCTGCCACCGTAAAACACCTCTGGGGACCTGCCGATCCAGCGAAAGGCCAGTCAACAGAACCTGTCGAACCAGTTAAGCCGAAGGTCACCGCTCCAAAGCACCTCGCTAGAGCCGATGCAAAACTCTACGTCAAAGGCGCCGAAGTCTTCACACGTGAAGCGCACTGCGTGACTTGCCACCAAGCTAACGGCCAGGGACTCGCTCCAGCCTACCCGCCACTCGCAGGCAGCGAATGGCTCAAAGGCAGTGACGAACGCCTGATCAAACTCACGCTTCACGGCCTGTGGGGTGAGATCACCGTCAAGGGCAAGACCTACAGCCCCGACAAGGGCGTGCCACCTATGACCCGCTTCGCCGAACTCCTCAACGATGAGGAAGTCGCCGCAGTGCTCACCTACGTGCGCAACTCCTGGGGTAACAAGGGCCCATCCATCAACCCGGATGCAGTCAAAAAAGTCCGCGCCGAGAACACAAAGCGCTCGATCTTCTGGAAGGTCGATGAGCTGCTCAAGGATCACCCGCTCGAGAAATGAGTTGAAAGGTACGGGGCCTCTCCATGAAGGCGTATAGAAGCCGGAGTTGTGATACTGTAAGTAGTTGGACCTGGTCAACTTTACTCTAAGTCTAAAGCACGCTTACTAACAAGCTGGGTAGGTGAGGTCGATACACGAACGCAAACGATTGAGACTCAAAAGCCACTGAAAAAAGAAAACACCCAGCAATCTGTTACTTGCCAAACTGGAACTGGAAGCCATTTCCTTGCAGTTGGGAATCCAGCCCTAAGGCGTCGATCCGAGCTCGCACATCAGCGGGCACGGCGGCCTTGTCTTCTGCAGTTTCGTAGGGACCGGCGTAAAGAACTTTGCCAGCTTTATCCTTCACTTCCACTTGCTTGCCAGCTTCATCAGTGACTTTGAGACGAATACTACCCTGGTCATCCATCATTGTAAAAGTACCACTATAGTTGCTGTGCCCCTTCATGCGAAGGTTACCTGGATCAAGCTGCATTCTTTGCACTTTTTTCTTTATCTGCTGGACATCCGCCAACTGGATATCCATTTGGGCAAAGTGCTTTTGAAGTTGCTGGACTTGGCTCTGCATCATTTGCTCAATCCTCTGACGATCAGCTGCGGGTAGGTGCTGAAATCCATCTGGTAAAAGTTGCAATCCACGGTTTTGAGATTGTGCTGGTTTAAGTTTTTCCGGCTCAGGACGGTACTTAGGAAGATACTCGGGTCGTGCATCTAGCTTCACTTTCTTTGATACCTTTTCACCAGCGCTAAAGAGTTCCACATCTAAGATTTGATCAACCTCTGCATCGCGAATTACTGCACGCAAGTCGTTCATTTCCTTGATTTCTCGATCACCAATTTTGGTAATTACATCAAACTTCTTGATACCAAACTTCGCGGCTGAACCGTTACCGTCGACAAGTTCGACTGTAACACCGTGCGGAATGCTCATCTGCGCAGCTAATGCTGGGTTGATTGGTTTTCCGGCTACTCCGAGCCATGCTTTGGCTGTAGACTCCAGCTTCTGAGGTTGGGCTTCAGGTTCTTGGATGGGGCTAAGTCGCTCAATCGCGTAACTACTCCCAGAAATGGCCAATACGGCAATGCTTGTAAAACTAAAAATCTTATTCATAATTCAACTACTTATCGTTAACTAATTACAACCAATACAGCGTCATAGTCACATTTTTTGTCTAATTAATTTCAACGGGTACCGCGTAATATTCAATGCGTGGTTGCTTCACTTTATACACTTTCCCATCACGGCCTCGGACCGTAACCTCATCCTCAAACTCCACCTGCAGAAGGCGCATAGCACGTCCCTTTGCGTCGTAGGTGATAGCATCTTTTGATGCGCTTTTCACATGAGTATCGAATTGCGAATTACTCGCGGGTACAATATTTTGAATGTTCTCAGCCGGTACTAGCCGAGCTATTGGATCAGACGCCAACACACCTTGATTCACCATCGTTGGTTCAGTTGTGCTGCCACTATTAAATACGATATAAGACGCAGCCCCGGTCAAGGC
>Ga0233410_10000146_pt1 | contig 24836 bp, 23 predicted proteins | sample Na_anoxic_1_MG_FD_179869 | JGI IMG/M metagenome (GOLD analysis project Ga0233410, IMG submission 179869) | Seawater microbial communities from Saanich Inlet, British Columbia, Canada - Na_anoxic_1_MG | ecosystem: Environmental > Aquatic > Marine > Inlet | place: Canada: British Columbia...
GTGGAGGCCCATGAAGATATCCTTGATCATGGCGCGCTGGTCTTTGGTGTAATCAGCCACCATCGTTTTCGTGATGTGCCAGTTGTTGTCGACCTCGAGGCGCAGCTTGTTGTTGTAGCCAAAGCAAATTTTGTTTCGTTGTTCCTCGCTCAGACTATCGTAGAGGGTTTTGACGAGGGTGTCGGAAGTTGGTTTCACCTTGGGTTGGCCAGCGGCATTGCATGGGATGATCCCACTGGTTCCGATAGCGCCAGCGGCAAGACCGGTGCTTCGGAGAAAAGAGCGGCGCGTTATGATCTGGGGAGTACGATTGGCAGTGGGCTCGATATTCATGGCATAGGACACTGTCAAAATGTGAGCAGCATGTCGATGGGATTTCGTGGTAGATCCGTTTCTTGAATGAGGTGTTGAGGGCGAACTTAATGGCTTTGGTGTAATGGGAGACTGACTTGGAAAAAGGCTCCCCATTTTGGCGTTCCATCGGCATCACTGAAATAGTGTTTTCCTCCAATGCTCCACTGCACTGGGGCGTCGAAGATCATGGTGAGTTGGGCGATTCTTAGTTCTACAGGGATGATCCAGGACTCGGCTTGCCAGTTATGGTTCATCTCAGCGCTGACGGCAATGGTGGTGGCTGTGGGGGCGGTGTAGGCAATCAGGGGTTCTATACGGCTGGCGCTGACGTAGTTGGCATGGCTGGAGCCGGCAACGGACCAAACGTGGTTGAAGAGTACGCCGGAGGTCCACGGGCCGGTTTGCTTATAAACCGCTGCACTGGGACCGATGCTAAATTTCTCTGTGCCGAGGAAATCCTGAGTGGCAGTGGGGAGTGCAAAGGTTGGACCAATGCCCCAGTAAACTCCCCAACCTAGGGAGCGATCTGGTGAGAAAAAGAGAGTCTGAGTGAGGTCTGTTAGGCCTTCTTGTTCGCTCACTCCGATGATGTTTTTTTGGGTGGTCCATGCGAGGTCAGTCTTGCTGATGAGGTGCCAGTCGTCATTCAATACAAAGGGAACACGCGGTGCTATTCTTGCGGTGAATGACTGGCCATTTCCCTCTAAGCCAGCCCCCTCCAAGTACTCGAAGCTAGTGGGGATGGTGAGAACACGCGCGAGTGGGTTGAGAAGCTTTCTTGGGAGCTCTGGGTATTCTTCACGGGCAGTGGAGCGACGTTCCTGCCGGCGCTCTCGCCCAGGTCCAATGGCCGCGTCTTGAGCCTGAGCAAGATTAAGCAAAGAAATGGCTGCGAGAGCTGTAGGTAGTTTTGCTGAAATCACTGAAAGATGCACAAAAGAGAATATGTGAACAGGGTGGCGAGATGGCTAGAAGAAAAGAGCCCCCGATTCACACGGAGTGAGACGAGGGCTGGAACTGTATGAAGTTTAGTTTGAGCTTACTTCACCTCTTCAGGGTCGCCAGGTTTCCAGGTTTTATCATAGAATGATTCGAGTGGTCCATAGAGGCGCAGAATGGTATTCCACCCCTTGTTAGGATTAGTTTGGATCCAGTTCTTCTCCATCCCTTTCGGAGCCTTAGGGCCGAAGTAGATGTCTGTCGATCCGTCGGCATTCTGTTTGATGCCTTTGCCGTTACTGTCGACACCTGGCAAGCGCTGGTCCGTCTGGAGCATCGCGCGGGTCTGGTTGTCATAGAGGGTGAAGGACCAGAAGTCCTTCGCCGGGATGTCCTTCGGCAGGTTGATCTTGTAAGTCTTGCTGCCGTCTAGTGCCTTGCCGTCCTTGTCGAGGTAAGCGATGGCATACTGCGACCCTTTACCTACGTTCTTAATTGCCATGGCAGGCGTGATGCCGGTGGCGTAGAAGTGCATGTAGATGCGGGAGTCCAGCAAACGCTCACCGTGGAGCAGGAAGTCGTAACGGCCATCGATGAAGGGATTGGTCCAAACTCGCTCACCTGGATAGAGGTAGTGACGCTGATCGCTGGGACGAGCAGTCTTGGCTCGAGCAATCACGGATCCAATTTTGGCGGCGTCTGTGAGGATTTTTTTCATCCGAGCATCCGGTTTAAATTCCTGACCTTTCTTAATGCCGATGGAGGCCAACAGGCCGCGAGTATCTGGGTCGAGACCTTCGAGTGGCTCGGCCTGAATAGTTCCGTTGAGTTCCTCCCAATAACCGTAGTCCATCCGGTGGATGGTATTGTCGTACTTACCTGAAACATCCACGAAGTTCATCTTTGGTGGGTTGTCCTTCTTGGAGAGAGGGTACATCTTGAAGAGCTTCTTGGTGGCATCGATGGCTGGCTTTGGTGAGTCGTCCACCTGGAAACCACGCCAGATGACCCAGTTACCGTGGGTCGATGACTTCGCGACGTGATAGCCGTCCGGCACATCACCTTCGTACCCCGGAGGCAAAATCAGAAACTTACCACCTTTGCCCTTGTCGGGGCCGGCATTGCCGAAGTCCACGACGTACTTGAACCAGGAATCATTGATGAAACCCAAAACGTTGGGAGGAGTCTCGATCACCATTGGCTCATCGTCGAGTTCCATCCACGAGGCCATGTAGACGGAAACTGTATTCGGGGTCAGCCAGATCGCTTTCGAATCCATTAAGTCTTCGAACAATACGGCGGTGGTATTCGGCGGTCCGTGCTGCCGCAGGCCCTTCTCCATTGCATACATCGAAGCAATCGGAAGACCGTTTAGGAAGGCTTCAGTAGCACGACTGAGGTCAAGGTAGTCATAGACTTTCTTGGTCGTTTTGGCATCTGGGACCCCGTCCACAGAGGTTAAAGTGCCGATCGATGTTTCCAGTTTATTAGGCGTGGCCACTCCTTCAGGAACGGGAGTGCTCATCTTCATTTTGGGCGATTCGGCCCATGCTTGGGTGGCCAGTGTGGCCAGCATTGCAGTGGTGATTAGTTTTGTATATTTCATTGGATCTATTTTTGATTGATTGTTAGCCGGAATCGTAAAATGCGAAGGCTACTTCACTGGCTCTGGTTTCACTGGGTTGATCTTCTTATCGATCACGTCTTGGGTCGCTCCGTAGTTGCGGACAATATAGTTATATTCCTTACCTCCAGAGCTGATATTATTTATTTTTCCCTTAGCGTTGAAGTGCACGGTGATGGTGCCGTCAGAATTCGGTTTCCAAGTGTAGCTGTTGATGTGGGAGTTGCCCTCAACCAAGTAACCCGCTGTATCGTAAATGGTGAACGAGGTGAAAAATTTGTTGCCAGGATCTGGGAAGGTCACTGACATTGGTGCGTTGCCATCTAGGTTTGCGGAAGAATTGTAGGTGTTAGATACGTTGACCTCTGTCACCATTCCTCCCCAGCCAGCGGCATTTGACCAGGTGCGGTGCTCTTCGTTTACCGGCGTCTTTCCGTCACCATAAACGAAAGATGTTTTTGATTCTAACATCTTCTTGTTGTACTCAGTAGTGAGCTTGTGAAGCTGTTTTTGGTCGAAATTGGGCATCACGTAAGACTTGCTGCCATTACCTGTGACAGTGAGACCTGTTTGCGCCTTGTGTGCAGCAGCGAAGGATTCTTTAGAATGGCGGTCCTTGACCACGGTTCTCGCAGCGATGAAGAGGTAATCGGAATCGTTCTTCAGCTGGTAGGTTCCAGGCTTGGTGAAATAGAATGGCGTGTAGCCGTCCGTATCGAGGATCATCACTGACTGATAGATTCCTGTGTCTGGAATGGTGACAGTCATGTCTCCGTCGTTGTCGTAGACTCCCACGCTGTAGAGCGTGTCGAGATTCATACGGATGGTCGGAGCCTTTGGGCCAACAGGTGAGAGCTCTTTGAGGTGGTGAATCTTGTTGTCGCCGCCTAGCTTGACCCAGTTATTGAAATTTCTAGCAGTCTCAGCCTGATTGTAGTTCTTGAAGCTGACGTCGATTTTCTCGGCGGCAAAAGCGCTAGTGACTAGAGTCACAAGAGGAAGGATGAAGAGGTGGTTTTTCATAATGGGTTATTTGTGTAAATATGTTAGAATGGAAGAATTTCCAGAAGGATAAGTAGACTAGGCTGTTTGTGAGGAGGTGGTCAATTAGATTTCAGTGAAGCAGTCGTTGCTTGAGGTAAGCGTTCTATCGTACCTATCGGTTTGCTTGAGGGTTGAGACGTTCATCTGGTGAGAGTGAATCGAGGAGTCCGAGTGTGAGTAATGTGTAATTTGCATATTAGTGGCTATGGTTTGGTGTTTTAGTTGTTGCCTCGAAGGTATAAACTTGTGATTACATGCAACTGTCTACATGATGAGGTTGTTAGTATGAAGCGTATCCCATTGGCCCGGAATGCCGCATTTAGTCCATTTCTATTCAGCCTACATAAGGGTGGTGCGGATACGGCGCGAATAATGCGTGCCCTGTTTCCCAAAAACTACAGACAAAGCGATCAAACCAGTACATAAATTTCCAATGAAAGCTCCATTTAGATTCCCGTCGTTATTGTTCTCTATCGTTTGCTATTTATTGCTATTTATGGGGATTTCTGTGGCAGATGTTTCGCATCCAAACTCAGAATCAGGCGAACCCACTGTCGTGACAATGCGCTATGTTGTTATGGATATCGATGGAGTCGACAGCGCGGTGCAAAACTTCACGATGAACTTGTTTTTTAGCGCCGAGTGGATGGATCCACGAGAGGCGCACGGTGGGGATGATCCAGTGAGCAAAAAGTTGTCAGACATTTGGCACCCCAGCATTCAAATTACCAATCGCCAGAAAATTTTTAAGACCATGGAGGATGTGGCCAAGATCTATCCAAGTGGGAGGGTAGAAGTGGTTCAGCGAGTGTGGGGGGATTTTTCTCAGATACTGGATCTTAAAAACTTTCCATTCGATTCACAACATTTCGAGGTGACTCTCGTTTCTGTTGGCCATTCAATAGATGAAGTCCAATTTAGTTTAGACAAAGAGTACCCCTCGGGGATTTCCCCGCAGTTTTCATTACCCGATTGGGAAATTAAGGGACATAAAGCGTGGAGTCATAACACCTCGATATTTGCCCAGATGGAGGAAGCTGCGATGTTTACTATCTCGCTAGAGGCGAAGAGGTACAATGGGTATTACATCATCAAAGTCATCCTACCCTTGTTCCTGATAGTCGCTATGTCTTGGATCGTGTTTTGGATAGATCCCGAACAGGCAGGGACTCAGATCGGTGTCGCGACGACTTCAATGCTGACTCTGATTGCCTATCGATTTTCGATCGATAGTTTGGTGCCGGCTGTGTCTTACCTAACGAGAATGGACACTTTCATACTAAGTTCGACGTTGTTAGTTTTCGCGACTCTTGGTGAGGCCGTGATCACCTCAGTCCTAACAAAACATGGTAAGGCGAAACTGGCCACGAAGATGGACCGCTGGTGCCGCCTAATCGTGCCAGCAGGCTTCCTTGTGTTAGCGTGTCACGTCTTCCTCGGGTGAATTAGCCACCCAAGGAAGGTGACGAAAGTATGCGACCTAGAATGAATATTGAGCTCCAAGGAATGGGCCTGATGTGTCCATGTCGTAGATGAAGCCGTCTTTGGAGTAATCAATCGACTGGTAACGGTAGCCGCCGAGTAGAGCCCACTTGTCATTGATATTGTAGCCAAGCGCAGCGAGAGCTTGCCATGTAGTGTCGGAAGATACGCCAAATCCACCATATTCACCGGTGAGCCTCACTGACCACTTATCATTGATCGAGTGCTGAAGCTTGAGGCCTATCGCTGGGTCGACCCAGCCTTCTGAAGAGCTTCGCGTACCAATGTTGGGGCCTGAGATGCTGGTGTCGATGTAGTTGTACATTACGGCGCCGTAGGCAATAACTGAGGTGCTGTCGGTAGCGTAAATTTCGTAGCCGACACCCAGTTCTAGTCGGACCTGCTCGATGTCCAGGTTGAAATTAGCAACGTTACCAATGCTAGCTGCAGAGCCTAGCTTGATGTATTGGAAGTCGATAAATGATTTAAATTTCCCTTTGTTGGCTTCGAATGCTAGGAAGCCAGCGAAGTCGAGATTATCCCAGATGTCGCTGAAGTCGGCATCCACACTTGCCGCTGGAAGCGGAGGAATAGCGGTGGTGCCTTCAATCCCTGAAATCCAAAGGTAGGGGGCTACACCAAATTCCCAGCTGTTAGCCGACGGGATGATTTTTATATCAGTGCCTTTTTCGCCAGCATAGAGCTGACTAGTGAGTGTGAGGGTGGTCGCGACGACAGTGGATAGTAGTTTCTTTTTTTTCATGAGCGGGTTTAAAATGTTTTGTTAGTCTTGATAAATGAATATTCTAACGATGGCAAGCTAAGACGCCGTTTTCACGGGATTGTAGATTTTTGATTCCGTGATATTGTACTCCAAAAATTGATAAATGAGACAATATAAGAGAATAAAAATACTCGCGCTGGTTTTTGTGTTTAGTGGATTTACAACAGGTGCGCATGAGCTTGAGAAGCCAAGCGATACCGAAGCTGTGTCGATGGCTGAGCTAGTTACTGAGCCAGATATTGGAATTCCAGTTTCACAGCTAGTGGCGCAACTACGACCGATGCGGAAAGCTTTACTTGAGAAGCACGCCGAGCTGTGGTTGAGGGCGTTAGAAGAGCAAATTAAACAAACTTCAATTTGCTCCTTTCGAGTTCATTCCAGTGAGATAAAGGAAGAGGATCGAAAGAAATTCATAGTATTAGAACATGAATCGCATAAGAAAGAGTTAGAAATATCCAAGCGAGCCAAGGTGGTGGTGGCAGCACTCGCCGCAAAAGGTGGTGACGTGATAGAAGCTGAAGCGTATATAAAATCAGCAACTGACATATCCAAAGAATTAGATTCAACAGGAAAGGCACAATACGTCGTTGGTATTATCGTGAATTGGTTCAAGGATCCTGAGGGAGGTATAGTATTTGCTAAGCGCCTGGCTACAGCGGTATTTATTATGGTTGGTTTTTGGTTTTTAGCTAAGCTTGTGAAAAGCCTAGTAAAGAAGTCTTTTTCGAGACGTCAAAAAGGGTCACGTATTTTGAGGGATTTCACCATTCGTTCAATCACTTGGGTGGTGATGCTCATTGGTTTGATGGCAGCTTTGTCCTCATTGGGAATTGAAGTAGGGCCTATGATGGCAGCAATGGGTGGTGTTGGATTTATTCTTGGCTTTGCGCTGCAAGACACTTTGGCTAACTTTGCTAGCGGCATGATGATCATGATTTACCAGCCTTTTGATGAAGGGGATTTTGTTGAGATTTCTGGAGTGAGCGGGAAAATTGAAAAAATGAGTTTGGTTTCAACTGTTCTTCTAACGATCGACAATAAAGAGTTGATAATTCCGAATAAAAAAGCGTGGGGTGAAACGATCACTAACTACAGCGGCAGAAATGTGCGTCGAGTGGATCTCGTTTTTGGCATAGGCTATTCTGATGATATTGAGAGAACGATAAGCGTGCTTAGAGTTCTTGCGGCTGAGCATGCAATGGTGCTAGAGGACCCCGGTACAAAAGTGGGTGTTCATAGCCTGGGTGACTCCTCTGTTAATATATTCCTGCGTCCTTGGTCAAAAACTGAAGACTACTGGGATGTGCATTGGGATCTGACGAAAGCAGCCAAGTTGAAGTTCGATGAAGAAGGTATTTCTATCCCTTTCCCTCAGCGCGATGTGCACGTGCATCAAGTTAGCTAAAATAGGGAGTCCCAGCAATGCGGCAGGATAGTGATCGAAGCTGATCTCAGGGTGGATGCTTTGGGCATTGACCGATGCTCGGAAAGAATGTTATGAAGTAATTTCTATGACCTGTTAGTTGGTCTCTAAAAATCAAATTAAATTCAAAATGACGAGATCTACACAATGGATGACGCTTACTTTGTGCTGTTCAGTAATGTGGGTAGCAACGACTACCGACACACTGGCTGATAAAAAAGGTAAGGGGAAAACTGAGAAAAAGGGCAAGCCGAATAAGAAGGGTATCGATAAGAAATTTAGTAAAGATATCGAGAAGAACTTAGAGAAGAAAATCGACAAAAAGATACATAAAGTAGATGACTGGAAGTTTGGCGATTCAGACAAAAAGGATGTGCAGAATTTCTATAAAAAGTACGCAGACAAGGATGGGGGCTTACCTCCAGGCTTGGCTAAAAAAGTGAAGAATGGAAAGCCACTGCCTCCGGGGTGGAAGAATAAAGTGAAGCCAGGTTGGCAGATCGACGATGAATGGATGGGGCGCATGCATCCTCTTTCATCGGCAGAGATTCCTGCGAATTTTAAGGTCTCTGATGATGTGGGAGCTTACCTTCTTGGTGATAAAATCTTGCGGGTGGATAAGAAGACGAAGAAGATGTTAGACTACGTCGATGTTCCGAGCATTAAGCTGTAGTTGTGATTGGTGCTAGGCCGCTATAAGCCACCTCTACGGCTGGGGTTAGCTTTCGTAGTAGGTGTAGCCGTTGAGGCCGGCGCGGTAGGCGTCGAGAATGCTCTTGCGCTGTTTTGCGCTGATGGTTCCTTTGCGGACAGCCTTTTCGGCGAAGCTACGGAAGCGTTTTTCTAGATCTTTAGGGTCGTATTCGACGTAGGAAAGAACGTCGGCCACGCTGTCGCCTTCGACTTCGTGAGTGTAGGTGATTTCCCCGTCTTCGACGCCGACTGATACCACATGAGGGTCACCTAAGAGGTTGTGCAGATCTCCTAGTGTCTCTTGATAGGCGCCGACGAGGAAGGCGGCGATGTTGTATTCTTCGCCCGGTTGGCGGTCGTGGACTTGGAGATAGGGGGTAATGCCGTTTCGGTTAAGAAATCGGTCAACCTTGCCGTCGCAGTCGCAGGTGATGTCGGCGAGGATGGCGCGGTGCGTTGGCTCGGTGTCGAGCTTATGGATCGGCATGATGGGGAAGAGTTGGTCGATCGCCCAAGAATCTGGAAGTGATTGGAATACAGAAAAGTTGGCGTAATAAAAGTCAATCAGGTTGGATTGGAGCGTCTGCAGGTCCTCGGGGATGTGTTCGAGGAGTTGCGCTTTCGCGGCAATTCTGGTGCAGACGTGCCAGTAGATCTTTTCTGCGGCAGAGCGGCTGCGTAGGTCGATCACGCCGTGGCGGAAAAGGTCGCGTACTTGATCGCGGTAAAAGAGTGCGTCGTTGAAGCATTCTTGGAGGTCGGACTTGGCGATGCGGTTCCTAATTCCCCAAAGGTTGAGCAGCATGTCGTGGGCGTTTTCTGCTGGTGCGGCAGGTTCCTCGGGTTGGGAAAAGCGTGTGACATCGAGGATGTTGAATACTAGAACTGAATAATAGGCAACGACGGCGCGACCAGATTCCGTGACCAGTGTCGGGTGGGGGATGCTGGCTTCATCACAGTGTTTTTGGACTACTTCGATTAGGTTGGTTGCGTATTTTTTGAGTGAGTAGTTGCAGGAGGATGCGAAGTTAGTGTGGGAACCATCGTAGTCGACGGCGAGGCCGCCTCCCATGTCGAGAATTTCCATAGGTGCGCCTTCTTGAGCGAGGCTGACGAATACCCGCACGGCTTCGGTGGCGGCTTCTCGAATGGCCCGGATGTTGGGTAGTTGGGAGCCTTGGTGGTAGTGAAAGAGTGTGAGGCAATCGAGGAAGCCTTCGTCCTTGAGTTTGTCGATGGCGTCTATGAGTTGGGGGGAGTTGAGGCCGAAAACAGAACGGTCGCCGCCAGACTCCGCCCAGTGACCTTCGGATTTGGTGGAGAGTCGGAATCGAATGCCAAGCTCAGGGCGGATGTCGAGTGCCTTGGAGCGCGCGATGATAGCTGGCAACTCACTGGGCATTTCTACGACCATGATGACCCGGATTCCCATCTGGATGGCACGCAGTGCTAGGTCGATAAATTCGTCGTCCTTATAGCCATTGCAAATGAGGTAGGCATTGGGTTCGTGCATGTAGGCGAGGGCGGCGATGAGTTCAGGCTTTGAGCCAGCCTCGAGCCCGTAGTTGTATTTTCTACCAAATTCGGTGATTTCTTCGATCACTTGTTGCTGCTGGTTGACCTTGATCGGGTAGACTCCGCGGTAGTTCCCTTGGTAGGAAGTTTCTTTGATTGCTGTGAGGAAGGACTCGTTGAGGTCTTCGATCCGTCTGTCGAGCAGGTCGCGGAAGCGTAACAGCTGAGGCATTGCTGAGCCTCGTTCGGATAGGCCTTCTATAATTTTTTGCAGAGAAACGGGAACTGTGGAATCCCCGTCCCGCAGTTGGACCACGACATCTCCATCAGTGTTGATATCGAAGTAACCATTGCCCCAGCGCTGAACTCCGTAGAGTTCGCGGGCGTCATCGATGTTCCATTTCATAAGGCGCAACATAGGGTTGAAGTGGTAATGACGCTAGTTTGAAGTGATCTCTAAGCACAAAAAAACCGAAGGGCTTAGACCCTTCGGTTTTGATAATTTTGAACTGAGCTAAATTAGCTTCCTGGTACAAGAACGTCTGCACCATTTGGTAGTGCTGTACTTGAGAAGATATCGAGATCTGTGGAGCCTCGCTTTTCATCAATGGTGCCAGTCTTGGATGAACCATCATCTTCAGTAGCTCTACCGCCACCGTAGTTGATTTTCATTGCTTCAACAGAACCGTTGAGTTTCGCTACAATAGCTTTACCTTCCCACACCACAGTGTCGAATTGACCAGCCGTATCTGATGAGTCAAAGATGATTGGAAGGTTGGTGCGTGAAGAAGTACTGAGACCTCTCACGTAACCCCAAGCATTCTCACCAGGAGTGAGTTCACCGTCGTTGTCTGGAGTTTCTGCATTCACAGTTCCGAGAGCGATGTTCTCCTTACTCCAGAATGCTTCTTCATCATCGATTACACCGGCATTGAGGAGCTGCGTGAAGCAAGCTTCTGCTGAATCACCAGTTTCACCGTCGCCAGCTGTGCCTTCATTTGGGTAGAGACCGTCATTGTCCTTCGCGTAAGAGAAGAGCGCAGTATAGATCTGCTTGCCGTTGTTGAGGGCATTGGTTAGTGAAGCGGCTTTCACCTGCTTCATAATAGGGCCATAGGACATGGCTGCGAGACCCGCGATGATTGCAATCACCACGAGTAGTTCCACGAGAGAAAATCCCTTACGTAGACGAGTTTTGTGTTTAAGTTTCATTTTTTGATTTGATTTGATTTGATGCCGACGCATCGGCGAATTATGGTTTTGCGTCTGTATGGTGCCTGATGGCAACGCGGTATGGGTATGTATGGATTCAAGCCTGTCTGAACGACGAGCCTGATAAATAAAGTTAGCGAGCGTCTCTACTCTGGCAAGGTAAAAGATTGCCAGAATTGCGCTTTCTCGTGTGTCCATCATGCATGCGGATTTTACTGCCTCTACTTTGCATCTATCCGACAGCTATGAAGCCCGTTGAAGTGGAGTAAAAATGTCTCAAGTGCGTCAATATGACTCGATGGGGTCGCGGTTTTCTGTGACACAATGACTCTCCGTGAGTGATTTAGCTGCTTCCAAAAGGTTATTAGTGACTTATCTATAGTATGTTGGGTTATTTCCCAGTCGAGTGGCACACCAATTGCAAGAAGTAAGCTAGGCAAAAAAGTACTTGCTGCCAGTAATGGGCAGTGGGTGCGACATTATTTAACTCAAAACGAAACAAACTATTATGGCTAAAATTCTAGGAATCGACTTAGGTACTACCAACTCATGTATGGCAGTAATGGACGGTGGCGAAGCTACTGTTCTGGAAAACTCTGAAGGTGCACGCACAACTCCTTCCGTCGTGGCATTCACTAAAAGCGGTGAACGTCTCGTCGGTCAGGCAGCAAAGCGCCAGGCAGTGACCAACCCGAAGAACACTATCTTCTCCGCAAAGCGCTTCATCGGACGCAAGTACGACGAACTCAATGACACTGACAAGAACACACCCTATGACGTGGTCAAGGCTGACAACGGCGACGCTCACATTCAGGTAGAGATCGACGGCGAGAAGAAAACATACTCCCCGCAAGAGATTGCAGCAATGGTTCTCGGCAAGCTCAAAACTGATGCTGAGACAAAGCTCGGAGAAACAATCACTGAAGCAGTAATCACTGTGCCAGCATACTTCAACGACTCCCAGCGTTCTGCGACTAAGGCAGCTGGTGAGATCGCCGGACTCAAGGTGCGCCGCATCATCAACGAGCCGACTGCAGCAGCGCTGGCCTACGGAATCGACAAGAAGGCTGAAGAGAAAGTAGCTGTGTACGACCTTGGTGGTGGTACATTCGACATCTCTGTACTCGACATCGACGATGGTGTTTTCGAAGTGCTCGCCACTGACGGTGACACACAGCTCGGTGGTGACGACTGGGACAACACTCTGATCAACTGGATCGTAGCTGAGTTCAAAACTGACTCTGGCATCGATCTCAGCAAGCAAGCTGACGCGCTTCAGCGTATCAAGGAAGAAGCGGAGAAAGCGAAGATCGCACTATCTTCTTCTCAGACATACGACATCAACCTTCCGTTCATCACTATGGACGAGACTGGTCCTAAGCACATCCAGAAGACACTCACTCGTGCCAAGCTTGAGCAACTCACAGCTTCACTCTTCGAGCGTACTAAGAAGCCAGTCATCGACTGTCTCAAGGAGGCTGGCGTTTCTGCTGCCGAGATCGACGAGCTGGTTCTCGTGGGTGGTATGACACGCATGCCTAAGGTTGTGGAGACCGCTAAAGAACTTGCAGGCAAGACACCAAACCAGGGTGTGAACCCAGATGAAGTGGTTGCTATCGGTGCAGGTATCCAGGGCGGCGTTCTTCAAGGCGACGTGCAGGATGTTCTCCTTCTTGACGTGGCTCCACTAACACTCTCTATCGAGACTGCCGGCCAGATTGCTACTCCAATGATCGAGCGTAACACCACGATCCCAGCGAAGAAGTCACAGACATTCTCCACAGCCGCTGACAACCAGCCAGGTGTAGACATCCGTATCTGTCAAGGTGAGCGCAAGATGTTCATCGACAACAAGATCCTCGGTAACTTTCACCTGGGGGACATCGAGCCAGCGCGCCGCGGCGAGCCTCAGATCGAAGTAACATTCGACATCGATGCCAACGGAATCCTCCACGTATCAGCGAAGGACAAGAAGACTGGCAAAGAGAACAAGATCTCCATCGAAGGCTCAAGCGGACTTTCCGACGAAGAAATCGAGAAGGAAAGCGCGAAGCTGAAGAGCACGCAGAAGAAGATGCAAAGCGTGCAGAGGCAGTCCAACTCAAGAACGAAGCTGACAGCATGGTCAATCAGGTTGAGCAGCAGCTCGAAGAAATGGGTGACCAAGCACCAGCGGAACTCAAAGTCGAAATCCAGGGCAAGGTTGACGCAGTCAAAGAAGCTCTCAAGGAAGACGACGCTGATAAGATCAAGTCATCTAAGGACGAACTCGAAGCAATGCTTCAGCAGCTAGCCCAGGCGGCACAAGCTGCTGGCGGTGCCCAAGGCGCTCCAGACATGGGTGGTGCTCCAGCTCCAGAAGCTGAGTCATCAGAGCCAAAAGCAGCTAAAGGAAAGGTAGTCGACGCAGAGGTTGTCGAAGACTAAGTCTTCGAGTCAAGAGTCAATGGTCATTAGTCAATGGTCATTAGTCAAGGGGCTAGGAAGACGCTCCGGCTAGTGACCTTTATTACTTCGCTATTTATACGATGAGTCAATCGATCAACGATCTAGAAATTTACCGTGAGGCTATGAGTCTCGGGGAAGAAATCTGGTCGTTGGTTTTAGCTTGGGACTATTTAGCGAAGGACACTCTTGGCAAGCAACTGATTCGCAGCGCGGATTCAATTGCAGCAAACATTTCAGAAGGTTACGGCTGGTATCATTTCAAAGAGAATCAGAAATTCTGTTTTTACTCCCGAGGCAGTCTCCTAGAGACTCAAACTTGGATAGAAAAAGCAGTTCACAGAAATCTGATAGAGAAAGAAAAAGGCAGAGTATTATATGTTCAACTAGAGCAACTAAAACGTCGCCTCAATTCTTACATAAGCTCTATCGGTCCAAGATCTGAACCCATTGACTCTTGACCCCTGTCCTTTGACCAAAATATAAATCACACAACAAAAATAGAAACTAATACAACCATGGCAATCAAACCAATCGGACAACGCGTGCTACTTAAGCGCGTAGACACAGAGACAGTATCTGCAGGCGGAATCGTTCTCGTAGACTCAGCACAGGAAAAACCACAAGAAGCACTTGTTATCGCACTCGGTACAGGTGGTAAAAACGAAGACGGCTCAGCATTTGAGTTCTCCGTTTCTGTAAATGACAAAGTACTTATCTCTAAGTATGGCGGCACTGAAGTCAAAGTAGACGGCGATGACCACCTCATTGTAGCTGAATCCGACATCCTCGGAATCATCAACTAATTCTCCAATCATACATTACAAATTTAAAATATAATCATCATGGCTAAGCAATTAGAATTTGACGAAAAGGCACGCCAATCTCTCCTCCGCGGAGTAGAGAAGCTTGCACGTGCAGTAAAAGCAACTCTCGGACCTGCGGGTCGCAATGTGATCCTCGACAAAGCGTTCGGATCGCCAACAATCACCAAAGATGGTGTTACTGTTGCGAAGGAAATCGACCTAGAGTGTCCTTACGAGAACATGGGAGCACAGCTCATCAAGGAAGTATCTTCCAAGACAAACGACGTGGCTGGTGACGGCACAACAACTGCAACAGTACTCGCAGAGGCTATCTACAAAGAAGGTCTTCGCAACGTGACTGCTGGAGCAAACCCAATCAGCCTACAGCGCGGAATCCTCAAAGCGTCCGAGGCAGTCGTTGCTAAGCTTGCTGAAATCTCCAAGCCAGTTTCAGAATCAAAGGAAGTGGCACAGGTAGCTACAGTTTCAGCTAACTGGGACACAGAGATCGGTAATATCATTGCTGAAGCAATGGACAAGGTAGGTAAAGACGGCACAATCACTGTTGAAGAAGCTAAAGGTATCGAAACAACTCTCGACGTTGTTGAAGGCATGCAATTCGACAAGGGTTACCTCTCACCGTACTTCGTAAACAATCCTGAGAGCATGGAGTGCTCTATCGAGAATGCGCTCATTCTCATCCACGAGAAGAAGATCTCCAACCTCAAGGACATGCTTCCACTTCTCGAGAAGACTGCCAAGACTGGCCGTCCACTTCTCATCATTGCTGAAGACGTAGAAGGTGAAGCTCTCGCCACTCTCGTAGTCAACAAGCTCCGCGGCACACTCAACATCGCAGCTGTAAAGGCTCCTGGTTTTGGTGACCGTCGCAAAGCAATGCTCGAAGACATCGCTATCCTCACTGGTGGTAAAGTCATCACTGAAGAACTCGGTATCAAGCTCGAGTCCGTTGAAATCGAAGACCTCGGTTCAGCTAAGCGCATCGTGATCGCTAAGGACAGCACTACAATCGTTGAAGGTGAAGGTTCCTCTGAGGACATCACTGGACGTGTCAACCAGATCCGTAAGCAGATCGAAGACACAACATCCGACTACGACCGTGAGAAGCTCCAGGAGCGTCTTGCTAAGCTTGCAGGCGGTGTTGCAGTGATCAGCGTAGGTGCTGCCACTGAGACTGAGATGAAAGAGAAGAAGGATCGTGTTGACGATGCTCTTCACGCGACTCGCGCAGCTGTTGAGGAAGGTATCGTCCCTGGTGGTGGTGCAGCTCTCATCCGTGCTCAAGTAGCTCTTGATTCCATCAACCTCGATGGTGACGAAGCAACTGGCGCAGAGATCGTTCGCCGTGCTATCGAAGCTCCACTTCGCCAGCTCGCAACAAATGCAGGACGCGAAGGCGCACTCATCGTTGACAAGGTAAAGGCCGGTGAAGGTAACACTGGATACAACGTGGCTACTGACGAGTACATGGACCTTATCGAAGCTGGTGTTGTAGATCCTACTAAGGTGACACGCTCAGCTCTCCAGCACGCATGTTCTATCTCAGGCCTTCTACTCACTACAGAAGCTCTGATCACAGACATCCCAGCACCAGAAGCTGCTGATGCAGGTGGTCACGACCACGGCATGGGTGGAATGGGCGGAATGATGTAGTCGCTTCGCTCTAGTTAGAAGTTTTCAGTTGGCAGTTTTCAGTGCCGGCAGGATGAAACCTTTGACTAGGCACCAAAAATTTAAAGCCGATCACGTTCACGCGTGTTCGGCTTTTTTACGCCGTAGAAGATGCTTCCAGCTTCTTTTTTATAACAGCCCTCCATCCAGTGTTTACCGGATGTGCAGACTCTGCTGATTCACCAGATTTCTTCTTTTATGTTCCTAAATGCGGAATAGAAGTAGCAGTTCATTCTTCCTATAAAGCAGATATGGTTATTCTCAAAAGTCATAAAGCATTTGGTTCCTTCCTCGGGAGGGGGACACATGTGTGGCTGGAGGTGCATCCTGCCGACGGTAAAAAAGTCACATTCTCAGGTGCCAAGATCGAGCGATTGCTCGGAGTCGTGGAAAATCTCAAGAAAGATTACCACAAGCAACCCACACGCGGATCTGTGGTGATCCCAGCTCCAGCAGGGATTGGATATTTGGAGTGGGCGAACCGTGTGATCGAGTCGGGTCGTGAGGTGAAGGACTCAATGCACAAAGAGCTCGGATTCAGTGGGCTTTTCCCATGGCTCCCTGGCCGCGGAAATTGTTGCTCCGTCGCCCAACTCATCATCACTAGAGCGGGTGGTGAAATCCCCGAATTTAGACCATCTGGCGTAGCTCCAGGTCTCCGAACCCCGTGTTTTTCTACCGTTGCATGCTCCTAACATGTGTCTTTTTTCATGCCGGGCATGAGGAATAATACGCATTTTTATAATGGTAAGGATCAGATGTTAAGCTCTATACATTGAGCATGTTAAAAACAATCACTCTATCAGCATGTGTGGCGGCAAGCCTGCTGGCGCCAGTATTTGGCCAATCCGCGAAGCTCGTCAGTGTCACCGCTGCGGCAGGTGTCCCAGAAAGCGCCGATTTCCAAGTAAAGCCGATGGGTTACAAATACGGAGTGACAATGCACTTTTTTGTGACGGGTGAAAATATGATTTCCTTTGATGAAAAATCACTGAAGGCTGATGGCTGGAAGCTTGGTTCATTTCCCAAAGTAAACGACGACGGCACCCAGGCCTCATTCTCTATTCAGAAGAAGGGCGATTTCATAGGGAAGGTAGGTAGACAAAATCAAAGCCGAGGGTTCAGTGATTCTCTATACTGGAGGCGAGACCAAGACGCTCACTCAGAAAGTGAAGGTCGGTGACAAGGCTGTCGAGGTGGGGCCATTCAAGGTGAATGCTGGGAAGTCGAAAGGGTTTTTCGGAGGGGAAGGTCTTCACATCAAAGGGGAGATCAAAAAGATCAAACAAGTGAAGCTGCTTCAAAATGGTAAAAAGCTCGATGGACAAGGCTCCTCTTGGAGTGGCGACTCAAAGACATTCAACTTCAAAGAGCTCAAAGGCGAAGTCGAACTCACCCTCGTCTACTGGCCAGATTTAAAGAAAACTGAGGTGTCGTTTAGTAAATAATTTCACTCGGACATTCGCTCCTTAGTCGCCCCAGACGGCTCTCAATTTTTCCAGTCGCTCTCGCGCACTGCGATTATCGGATCATCCATGTCGATTTTGTAAAAACCAAGGGGCTTTTTTTCCACATCAGTGATCAACCAGACATGTCCCCTATAAGATCGGGCGCAGACGGCAGTCGCTCCGGGTTTGAGCTCATCACGCCACGCTTTCCTGCTGCCGTCGGTTTCGACCCAAAAAATGCGCACCGGTTTTTTCGTAAGATTCCGAAAAGTGAGCTTCACGGCACCGCCTCTCATGGTTGATCGATTCTTGCCATTCTCCACATTTTCGGGATCGTTCCATTGCAGTTCTCTGCTCAAGGAGGCAATATAATCGAGCACACCACGCACTCTTGCACGTGTCTCGGGATTCGGGTTATCGAGAAATGCCCCAAGTTGTGCAGCCACAGCCTCGCCCATTTCTTTGAGTTCTTTATCTGCCTGCTGACGGATGGTGAAACGCTCATCCCCGAGCTTACGAACCAGAGCTTCGACTTCGGATTTATCCGGAGCCTCCGCGGCACTGAGAGCTGCAGTGAAAACCGCCATGCAGCTGAAAAGGGTCAGGATGATTCTGTGCATACTGAGTGTCATGGACTTGGTAAGAAAAGTGGATCTGAAAAGAATTTATAAAAGTTTGATTCCCCTTTTATATTCAATTCTTCGGTTTTTAAATGATATTTTATCACAGCATTAGAAATTTATTCGATAGTGCGCCTTCAAAGCCAGAGAATCAATGGATGATTGGGCATTAAGTCGGCGGAATTTTCTGGTGTCCTCACATTTGGCTCCTAGGTTTGTCAGCATTACCATGAAATTCCTATTTTCCTTTTTACTTCTCATCACGGTCGCCGCAGCTGACGAGCGTCCTCTCCCCAAGGTGAAGCACATGATCGATACCCACATCCATCTCTATGACCCGACCCGCGAAGGCGGTATTCCCTGGCCACCGAAGGCGGACGAGGTGCTTTACAAACCGCACCTGCCAGCGGAATTTAAACGAGTATCAAAAGCTTCGGGTCTCACGGGTGTGATCATTGTTGAAGCCAGCGATCGCCTTGTGGACAACCGATGGGTGCTCGATCTCGTCAAGGGTGACGACTACTTCGTCGCGCTCGTCGGCAACATCGATCCCTATGCTGCCGACTTCTCGCAGCAGCTAGACAAGTTGAAGAAAGACCCACGCTTTGTCGGTGTTCGGGCGCGCAACGGAAGAGAGAAAAAGAAGATCGATCTCAGCGACCCAAAATTTATCGCCAGTATGCGTCAACTCGCGAAGAGTAATCTCAGCGTTGACATCCTCGCCAATGGTGGAGGAGTCGAGGCCGTCAAACAAGTTGATCAACTGGCGCGGACGATTCCAGAACTGCGGATCGTGGTCGACCATGTTCTCGGGTATAATTTCGACGGTAAAGCAGTCAACCCCGAGTGGGCAGCTGCCGTTGAGAAGCTGGCGAAAAACAAGAACGTCTGGTGCAAAATTTCCGGGCTCTACCAGCGCAGCGTCCAACAGCCCGCGCCGCATACCATCAACCAGTACAGCAGCGTACTCGACGTGCTGTGGGAAAACCTCGGCGCGGAGCGTCTCATCTTCGGCAGCAACTGGCCATGCACCAAAAATAGCGGCGATTACACCAGCTTTGTGAAACTAGTGAATGCATACTTTTCCGCCAAAGGTCAAGAAGCCTGCGAACGCTATTTCTGGAAAAATGCCGCTGAGGCTTACAGTCTGAAGGTCGACTGAACGCTGTTGAGAATGGAGTGTTATCTTCGGCGAAGCTTGTCTTTGACGGAGCTCGCTTTGGTCTTCAATGGTTTTGATGAGCCGCGTGTGTTTTTGCTTTTTTGGGTTTGTTTTGAGCTTTTTGTATGGGTTTTGGTGGACGGCTTGCTGCGAGTGGAAACGTATGTTGATGATCCACGCTTGGGGGAAACACTTTGAGAATGACTTCTGTGTTTTTTGGTAGCTTTGCCGTGGTTTTTACTATCGGAGCTCTTACGTTGTCTGTCGTGGGTTCCATGGCCGGAGCGGCTGCTGCGGCTGCTGTGACTTTCGGGTCGACGGTATGAGTCGGATCTGTGGTGTTTGCTGCTGCTTGATTGGCTGTGGCTCCTATGCTGGTTGTGATTCGAGTAGCCTGATGGCCTTTGGCAAGTCACATAGCGGCTGCCGCTCTTGCGGTACCAGGTGCTGCCGTGGTTGTAGTAGCTGCTGCTGCCGACGGTGACGCTGCGGTATCCGTATGGTAGGTGGCTGATGCCGTGGCTGCTTTGGTGACGGCTGTGGCCGATTGACCCGTGGTATCCGTGGGGACGTGAGCAGCTGATGTAACGTCCGCTACTGCGTCGGTACCATTGGCTTCCGTAATGGTAGTAGGGTGCTCCACTGACGTAGACTGTGTTGTAGCCGTTGGGGAGAGTGGTATAGCTTGCGCTCGCACTGCTGTAATAAGCTGGGCCGCCGTAATAACTGGGATCGACGCAGGAGGATAGTAGCAGGAGGGTAAGGGCGCTGAGTACAGTGAGTAGAAATGGAGTCTTCATCGTTGTGTAGACGCAAACCCGCGGGGGGAAATTCACCTTTTTTCAAATGACGGCTGATTTTTTAGGTTTTTCTGGATGGAATCAACGCTTTGCAGGCCTCTCCACGTAGCGCGACCGTCTCGGTCGCCCAAAACAATCCCAGCGAAGCTGCTGACTCACAGCGCTCAGATCTCACCAGCGAACTCCCGCATGTCATTCCGCCCCGTCAGGCTCACACAACCCAGGAAGATATAGCTCTCTATGGATCCAGCTCCCTCATAGATAAATGGATTACTCAAGTTTCAGGTCATTGATTCTGTCTCATAGACCTGCCTGGATCGAGGAACAAAAAAGCATTGCCGATAAGATCGGGAGTAGGTGTGAGACTCTGAGAATGATCATTTGCCCTTTTTCTTGGCCTTCTTCTTTTTCGGGACACCTTCCAGCTCGGGCCGGTATTTGGATGGGTCGAAATTTGGGTTCGCTGCGGGCACCACCGCATTGGTGCGTTTGAGGAAGCTTTCGATCAAGCCATCAAGCTCTAGCACAAGCTTCGGCTTTTGGCTGGCGAGGTTGTTCTTTTCGCCGATGTCATTTTTTAGATCGAACAACAGGTAGCGGTGGCTGCCTTCCTTGGTGGCATGGAAAAGACGGATCAGCTTCCAGTCGCCACGATGCACCGAAACCGACGGTGGTAACCAGTCAGGGACAATAGGTGGGGAGTGAGGAAAGTATTGGAAAATTGCATTGCGCTTGAGTGGCTTGCCACGGAGGGCGGGGGTGATGTCGATACCATCAAAGATTTGTCCCGGTGCGGCTTTGAGGCCGAGGGCGTTGAGGAAGGTTGGATAGAAATCTTCGCTTTGGATCAGTGCGTCGCTGCGAGCGCCAGCCTTGGTGATGCCCGGCCATTCGATCACGCAGGGAACTCGGGTGCCGCCTTCGAACATCGTTGCTTTGCCGCCGCGTAGAGGTGCATTACTGGTCGGGGTGGTGTTGTCTACTTCGTCATACATGTTGCCACCGTTGTCGGAGGTGAAAATGACGATCGTGTTTTCGCGGATGCCGAGGCGATCGAGGGCTGCCATCAGCGTGCCGACAGCGTCATCCATGCTCTCGATCATCGCGGCGTATGTCGGGCTGTGCTGTGGGTCTTTGGGGTCAATGTTTTTGCGGTATTTGTTGATCAGCTGCTCCTTTGCATCGAAGGGGGCGTGGACGCTGAACATCCAGTAGTTGAGAAAAAATGGGCGGTCTTTGTTTTTCTCCATCCACTTCACCGCTTCTTTGGCCATGCGATCTTCGATGTGCTGTTTCGGCATTCCCGGGTCGTGATCGAAGTTTTTAAATTTCCAAGGTGCGACAAAACTGCCGGCTGGGCCTGGGCCTGGCCAGTGTGGGATGTCGACATCAAATCCATGCTCAAGTGGTGAGTAGGGCTCGGGGCCGAGATGCCATTTGCCGAAGTGGCCCGTGGTATAGCCGGCTGCTTTGAGTGATTTCGAGAGCGTTGGATGTTTCGTGTCCATCCGGGTGACAGAGACTGTCTTCAAGTAGGGAAAGCTGGGGTTGCCGGTCTTGGGGACGCGGGCATTGAGAATGACCTTGGGTAGGTGGCAGGTGGGGGCAGTGAGACCTGTGCGGGCGGGGCTCAGGCCAGTGAGCGTTGCCGAGCGGGTGGGCGAACACAACGGACTGGCGGTGTAGGCGCGATTGAAAGTAAGACCGCGCTTTGCGAGGTTTTCAATGTTGGGCGTTTTGTAGAGCTTGGTATGGCCGTAGAGCGTGGTGTCTGACCAACCGAGGTCGTCGGCGAAGATGAAGACGATGTTGGGCTGCTTTGCTGCGTGAGCTAGGAACGAGCTAGCGAGCAAAGCGAGGATGAGGGCAAGAGATGGTTTGCGGAGATTCATACGATGGAGGTGAATGGATAAGTAGGATGGCGTGCCTTGTCGATGATGGCGGTCTACTGTCCTACACCATCTGTAGAGTCTGTCGATCCCCAATTAGTGACTAAACTGGCGGCTGTTTCCAGCATCTCTGGGTTGCAGCTGAGAAGCCAGGATTTAAGCTCAGGTTGAATTGCCGAGTGTTCAATGTGATGCCGGATCTCATCAGTTGTGGTGCATTTAGAAAAAATTTCGACCATCTCCCGCTGTGAAGCTGCAAGAGTTTTGTCGGTATAGGCTTTATCCATTGGCTACGATTGATTTAAGAGTGTGGAAGTCTTTACGAAAGCTGTCGAATTGGTGCTCTTGCAGAGTGTTGCCAAGTCTTTCGAGGAATACTACTTCTAGGTTCGGGCAACGCGGCAGCACATAGTCAAGCAGACTAAAGACCTCAGCTGGCACATCCTCATCGTGTGTGTCCCTGCGGATAGGTTCCTTCGAGCTAGCCGTGGGTTCCCAAGAGCCGCCACTCACGTGAATTTCTCTCACTAGGTGAAAAGGGTAGTTGTCTAGTAGTTCAGCTGGAGACAAGTTAAAATTGCAAAGCTGACAGTAGATGTTGTGGAGATCGAGCAGAAGGAATCCATTTGAGGGTGAGACTATTTGCTCAAGAAAGTCGTGCTGTTCAAGTGCGTCATCAACGGACAGGGCCAATGCCAAATTCTCAAGGCCCATTGGACAAGGCGCCACAGCAGCGAGTTGGGCGAAGCGTTCTCGTCCCAGCTTTAGTGTGCTTTCGAGCAGTGGAACAGGCAAGGGAGCGCTGCGGTGAAAGTCACCAGCGGTCATAAAACCAAAGTGTTCAGTGTGGTGAAGGTATTGGTGGCGGGTGACTTCTTCTTTGAATTTCTCCAGCCAACCCTGCTGACGCTGAGTCCAGTCTGCGGAAAGGAGAGAGAAGTGCACACCATGACCCGTTAAGCGGCCTGCTTCAGAGTAGGTACCAATCAAGCTAGTGAGCCATTCGCTGACTCCATTTTTCCAACCTGTATCAAAGCTCCACTCTACAGCCCCCACATCGCCAGCCTCAAATAAGGGCATAGATGCCTGCAAGAACTGAGTCTCTGGCATCAAGGATAGTCCGACGTGGGGCATGGAGTTTATTGAAAAAGAAAACTAACCGAGTCCACAACCTGGGCAATTGTCTATGTGAACCCGAGGTGTTGGATGTTTTACTTTCGCCGCTTTAGCTTTCTCTTGAACTACAATCGCGCGATATGCATTGTTAAATTCTTCAGCACTAAGCTTTCCATCTTTGTTGACGTCCGCAGCGGTGAAAAAGTCCTTAATGGTCTTGCTTTCTGGCTTTATAGGAGCGGCTTTACATATAGTTCGTATAGGCTTAACTGCCTCGATGTCTTCCGCTGAAGCTGAACCAGCCGCAGCCGCTGCTATACCTGCTGAAATAGCAATATTCTTGAGTGTGTTTGAAGATAATTTCATAGTTTTTTGTATCTGAGTTACCCACTATTGCAGTTCAGGCATGCTATTGTGACAAATAAATGCATTTTTTTGATGTCGTTCTTGATGTCGCCGTTGATAGGGGGGGCTCCTTAGGAGCACTACTGTGAGAACTTTCATCACCCGATTGGGGCTAACTTGTTATACCACTTAGCAAAACCAAAGAGACAAATGTTCTTTTGCTGGCTTTAGGAAAATGCGCTACGCGGAAAGCTATGAGAGCTGGGCGCTTTCTTGATCAATCGGCGATTCTGCTCGGTCATGGTGCTCGCACCACTCCCTCGTCTAGCCTTGATTGATCAAAAAATCACTCCAGCATTAGTCTCTTTTGATTCACTAAGTGGTATTAGCAGAGTAGATCATTTAGTCGGTCTCACTGATCGATTACTCAGAGTAGATCATTTAGTCTGTCTCACTGATCGATTAGTAGTCTTGCGCATTTCTTGGGGTGTGGGGGAGGAAATAGGCGTGGGCGCTGAATTACCTTTTTCGCTTGGTGTGGATGGAGTAGAAGGGTGTGTGAATACCAAGCTTGTTGCTGCGGAGCCTTATCGGCTGTTCTTTCCTATGGCATTGTTAGCTGGGGTGGTAGGGGACATGTTGTGGCCTTTGTTTTACTGGCAGATGCTCGATTTCTATCCGCTCCAGGCACACACGCGGCTGATGATTCAGGGATTTGTCGGTGGCTGTGTGATTGGCTTTCTGGGGACGGCGATGCCTAAAATGCTGACGGCTCCGTCGCTGAAACTTTGGCAGGTAATGACATTGGTGGTAGGTTACATTGGCTACTGTGCAGCCCATTCTAGTGGATTACAATCACTGGGTGATGGGGTTTTTGCCGCGACATTTATATTCCTGTTAGCATGTTTCGGTATGCGCGTGATGGCACGGAAATCTGCGGTTGGTCCACAAATGGTGCTGGCTGTTATGGGGATAGTGAGTGGGATTCTTGGCGCCGTTTGGTGGGCGCTTTGTATGCCTTCAGAGCATTTTCAGGTCACCTTGTTTTCACAGAGATTACTGTACCAGGCGTTCATCTTGCTACCCATTTTAGGAGTGGGAAGCTTCTTCTTTCCGATGGTGCTCGGGGTGAAGAAGGAGGAGATAAAAGGGACCCAGGCTTGGAGGAGGAAAGCGGGTGAGAGTTTTGTTGTTGGAGCGCTTATTCTTCTTACGTACTGGGTTGAAGTTCACGCGCAACAACGCGTGATGGCGTGGACGAGATTCCTTATTTGTTTCATCTGGTTGACTAAGGAAAGTGGCTGGCTCAGACGGACAGGCACAAAGGGCGTGATGGTGCATTCACTACGCGCTGGCATTGTTTGTCTGCTCGGAGGTATGGTTGCTGTCGCCGTGATAGAGCAGCATCGCGTAGCACTAGAGCACACGCTCTATATTGGTGGA
>Ga0233410_10000147_pt1 | contig 24789 bp, 37 predicted proteins | sample Na_anoxic_1_MG_FD_179869 | JGI IMG/M metagenome (GOLD analysis project Ga0233410, IMG submission 179869) | Seawater microbial communities from Saanich Inlet, British Columbia, Canada - Na_anoxic_1_MG | ecosystem: Environmental > Aquatic > Marine > Inlet | place: Canada: British Columbia...
TCTGCTCATCAGCTCCAAGTCTTTCAGCTCTAACTATACTTACACCTGATATTAAATCATATAAAGGAACACCATCAATCTCTACACTTAAATCGATTCCTCCAAATCTAAGACCAAGTATCCTTGCATTAGCAAACTTATATTGATTATAATAATTACTTGTATTTAATTCATTTGCAGTATCATTATCATTAGGGTCTGTAAATAATTGCTTTGTTGGTTTAACAATGTTAGAGCCATTTACAGGAGAGTTGTGAGCTATCTGATACTGACTCTCAATAGTAGGTTGCCCACCATGTCTTGCTACAGCTTTACCTGCTAAAACTCTATCACCTGTATCGTTAACATCATTAGTTTCTGTTGGAACACCAACTTGATTTCCTATCTCTATTCTTTTATACTGAGTAGTACCGTCTTCTCTAACCCTTTGAGCTGTAAGAGTGTTTATGTAATTTCTTGGGTCATTACCGTCATTACCAAGAGAACCGTCAAAATATCCAAGAGTGTGCTCAGGCATAGTTACATCTGCAAAATGCTTAGCAAAGAAAGGATACCCTTTTTTATCAAAAAATACAACAGCAAACCTATAAGTTTCCCCTCTGAAATACCCTGTAAAACTATGACAAGTTTGAGCTGATTGATAATTTACATAGTCATCAAGACCTCCACCTTTATTCGGATGAACACTAACTTCATAAGTTCCTGAACCATCAAATCTTTGAAACTTTCTTTTTTTGAAATTTGCTCCACCTCCCCCAGGAACTACAGCTTGAAAGCCATTAGTGTTTCCGTGATAATTAGAAACACCATATCCTGTTACTGTTTTAAAGTCTGTACCACACGCTCTAAATTCAGGCTCTACATAAAAACCTTCAAGAACTTCATCAGGAATTACAAGAGATTTATTGTACTCAATGTTTCCGTACCATAGTCTATTGTCTTTTATCTGAATAGTTCTTACTTTAGAAAAAACATCTTTTACATCTGTAAGCTCAGTAACTTCTATTGGAGTAATATTCTCAATAGACGTGTGCCTAACATCTATGTAAGTTTGACCATCTATAGGTAGTACAGCAAATATACCTGCCTCTTTAACACCGTCAGCTATTATAGCATGAGTATATGCAATCTCTATTTTTTCATATCTAAAATCAAGACCTTCGATTCTAATCAAATGACCTATAACTCCAATCTCATCAGCATTACCCATTCCGTATTGTTCTGAGTTAGCCATGTATTTTTTACCTGTATTGATTATAGGATAAGTTACAGGACTCCAAGGAGTTTGGTATCCATCTTTAGTTACACATCTATAAGAATACTGATAAATACCTGTTCTTAAAGAACCGTCAATTCTTCCTTTGAAATTAAACTCTCCTATATTCCAATCAGGAGTGCTTCCTGACATGAACACGCTATCAGTTACCATTTGGTATTGATTAACACCTGTTTTCTCTATTGTAATAACTCTTGGCTCGTTAAAGTCATCAGTCCAATAAGTTCTTATTAAAGTGTCGCTCTCATAAAAAGGAACAGCTTGTATTGGATATTTAGTAGAAAAATTATACCTACCATTATAAGGGTCATCATCTACATCATTAAAAAGTTTAGTGTAAACTCCAACACCATCATTGTCAAATATGATATATCCTATCTCACTCTTTTTAACATTAGACACAGTTTTAATTGAAAATAAAATAACAAAATCAGCAAACTCTGCTTTACCAATTAAGTTATACTCAGAACCATAATTACTTACAGATAAAGTATTTCCTTTATTATTTTGAAAACTTAAAGTTCCTTCTTCATTGTATATAAGCCTACCATTAATACCTACTTTAAAAGTATTTTTAGCGAGTAACTTATTGTCTAAGTCTCCACTCATTCCCCCTTCAAAGGAGTTAGTTATTCTTTGTCCAGCCATTAGAAATAATTTTTATTAGGCATTGGTAATAATTGCTTGTACATATCTGCGATGTATTCCATTTCTTTTGGATTAGGCATTTCATCATCACCTCTCGCTTGACCACATAGCCAATACCATCTACGTTCTAAGGTTGAGTAAACATTTCCTGAAACTCTACCATTCATAAAGTCTGCAGTTTTTATTTTCCATAAGATATAAGCAACTACAGCTTTCTCATGTCCATCCTTTATTAATGGAAATCCATCCTCGTCTAAATCAAAAGCCATGTAAGATAAACCACCCTTAGTCTCTTCGACTATACCTGAGATTTGTATGTAACCATTCTCTATCTTCATCTTGATTAAAGATGTGTTATTTTGATGTGCATCAGTAGTAATAGATTGAATACCACTTGAAGAAGCTAAATGCGGAGAGTTCTTGTAGAATAATCTAAAGTCTCTGTTTGTAACTTCAGGATAAACATTATTAACTTTAAAAGAAATAAATTGATATAAATCACGAGGAAGCCTTGCTCTATTATTCTTTACAATAAGCTCACATTCTTTATGAATAAAAGTTTCAGTAGAACCAATAAATGTTTCTGCCTCATAAGCCCACTCTATCATAGAATCAATTAAGTGTCCTACATCTGTAAGCTGTGCATCTCTAATAACATTAGCGATAATTGTTTTTACGTTTAATTTACTTGGTGTCATTCCATTTTCCTTTAGGGCACTTAGCCGATTTAATCATTGTCTTGACTTTCATAAAACAACCGCAAACATCACATTGAGCAGTAAGCTTTATAAACTCTTCACAAGATTTACAAATATTTAATCTCTCTTGCTTAACCTCATCTTTAACGAACATAACTTTCTTCCATTATTTCAGGGTAATCTCCCCCATTTAAAACTACATTTTGATACTGTCTTTTTTTCCAAATAGGTGCAACATTCAATTTAAAATATCTATTGCACTTTGGTCTATCCCAAAATATAAAGTAAAAATAACCATCAGTTTTATTTACATCTATACCATGAGGATTAAAGTTTGTACACATTATCTTATGAGCACAAAGAGTTCCTCTATTTTTCCAAATCTCAACTACATCATACTTATAAATAACCCTATCCATTATTGTTTTCCAATAACGTTTTACAATCCTTTTAAAATAAGTAAAACCAATAGGTTTAAATCCATTGGCTATTAGCTCTGCGTTCATCTCATCTTTTACAGAGTTGAAGATGTCTTCTATTGAGCTTATCTTACTTAATTTCTTTTTGGTCATTTATCTGAGTATTCGATTCTCTACTATCATTATTTTCATCGTTAGTAGTTTTTATAGTCATGTTTAATTCTTTCTGCATGATATAGTTAACTATTAACGGAACGTAAGACTCAGGCATTGGATACTCATCATCATCATCAATACAAGTATAAGTTCCATCTGCTCCTTGGTATCCTGCATCACCTGGATTGTCAAATATACCTCTTACGTTTACGTAGCATATATCTTCATTAAATGGGTCAGTAACATACAAGTACCCACCAATAAGATAAGCTCTTCTCATGTTTCCTGTAAACCTTTGGTGAGCTTTAAAATGAACCACGTTAGGTGGAGATAAAATTATTGGGGTTTGTTTATCAACTAATCCAATAAAAACTAATCCGCTATCGTTTGGTAAATCTACAAGCTTTGGTACTCGTACACGTTTAACTTCACAACCCCATAATACTGTAGGGTGGTCAGCTTTATCAACTGACTCTAAAGTAAGAACCCCAAGGTCTTGCACAAGCTGTGAATCTACACCTGTACCTTTTTTTAAACTCTCTTTGATAGCGTAGGCTCTGTAATATCCAATCCAAAATTTAATTTGACGTATATTCAAACGGTCATCATCAGAAGACAAACCACCTCTTGCTATATTGAGTACGTTATATGATAATTCGTTCAATGTTGCCATAATACAAATATAAAAAAAAAGGAGTTAGCAAATACACTAACTCCTTTCGTAATAAATATTTAAGTTTTATTTAAACCGCTCCTTCAGCAATTACACCATCCTGTTCAGTAACAGCCGAGTAGTTTCCGTTAATAGCATTGTCTAATGCTGTAACAGTTGTACCGTCATCTACAAAACAAGCAGCATATCTTTCAACACCGTCAGTATCCTTATACTTAACTAAATACTGAATGTAAGCATCTGTTGTTGAAGCAAAGTCAGCAGCATCTACGTTTTCATATTTAGAAGCTAAGTGAGCAGCATCAGTTTTAACAGCATCGCCTGTAACACTACCTCCTGTAAAAGTTGAAGCTCCTGTAGCACCTGCTGTAACAACATAATTAATTCCTGTACCTGCAATATCAGCAGTAAGAGTTAATGTGGTTGACCCTGTAGCTGTAATAGGTAAAGAGCTTGCGTTTATTAATGCTTTAAAAGCAGTTACTACACTTGCAGCTGTATCGCCTGTAAGCACTTTGTACTTAAATATCTTAACATACTGCTGACGAGAGTCAGGAGATTTGATACTTAAAACAAATTCATTACCTACAGTAAATGTAGCAGGAGTGAATGTTTGAGCCCAAGCAACATCAGTTCCTACAGCTACTAACTTAACAATCTTTAAGATTGAATGTTTTATGATGTCTGACCATCCTAATAACAAATCAGCAGTTCCACCAAATGCTAACATACCTGCAACAAAGTGCGTTCCAATAGCTCCAAGAGCTGTTCCATTTTCGAAAACTTTAAATTTTGAGATTCTCATTTTATTTACGTATTAAAAATTTACTTATTTATATTCAAACCTATGTAGCATAGGATTAAACACTCTTACTTTTTTCTTTTTAGCAGGTTTCTCTGCTTGCTCTTCAGCGACCACTTCTTCCTCTTTAGGTAGAACCGCCTCAAGTCTTTTAATTAAGACATCCTTAGTTCCTGTAGTATCTAAGCCTAACTCAGTGCACTTAGCAATTAACTCGTCTTTTTTTAAGCTTTTTAAATCCATCATTCCTGATTTATTATTTCATTTATTTGTAATTGATAAGTTTCTTTGTCAATCGAGAATAGCATTTTCCTAACAGCTATATTGATTATCTCTTCGTGTGTATGAACAGGCAAATCAAAAGTATTATTAGGTAAAGCTGAACCGTTAACAGTAATAGGCTCTCGTAAATAAGTCAGAGTCCAAGCTGACGGAGAAGAGTCGCTCTCTATAGATAAAGAAGTAGCAAGAGATACGTAAACAGGGTTCTCATTATTTGGTTTATTAAAAGGGTCTTCCTTTATCTTGTTAACGTCATCATGCTGTACAGGTCTAATAAAGGTTTCTCTATCAGAAGTTATACCACATTTCGTTACAGAAAAAGTACCTTTTAACGAAAGTACAAATAACATATTAACAGGAACAGTAACCGAAGTTCCTGAACCTGCTAACGTGCTTATGAGTGTTCTTAAATCTTGTCGTCTTTTTTCATTTACTTCAAACTCAGCATAACGAGATTTCACGAACTCATTCTGAGCGAACTGTAAAAATACATCTTTCTCTTCAGGTTCAAACCAAGGCAAGTCGTGCTTGTCTATAATTATATCTAATCTCTCGTGTGCTTCTGCGAATGTCATAACTAAATTTTAACGCTTGATATTTCTTTTCTAATTGAGGGCATCAAGTCCTCGTTATCTTGTAACCAAAGAATCGCTTCATCAATGTTAGCTCCCATTAACTGCTCTCTATACTTCCAAACGTTATTTTTGTGAGTAAAGATATTTCTCATCTTACCTTTATGCAAGATTTCTTTAAACACTCTGTTTGGGTCATTGAATGCAGCTAAGAACTCTTTTGGAGAAGACTCAGCTTTTTCATACAACTTATCTTTAATGATTGTCTCTAACACATTAAGTGTATGAATACCTATGACTCTTGCAAAGTTAACCAATGCTTCACCTCTAAGTTTTCTTGCTTCAATCATCGCATCGATTGACTCCTCTCTTTCGTTTGTGCGTTGCTCAGCTTCCTCAACAACATCAACAACCTTTAAGATTGGCTTAGCACCTTTAACGTAGATAGGGTGGTCTTTGATGTGTTCAAATTCCAATCTATCATTCTCAACGTTAAGGTTCAACACAGTCAATGCTCGTGTGTACTTTTTAACACGAGGGTTTCCGTGAGCATCTTTAAACTCACGAAGTTCCCCTGTGTCAATATCTGTGTAATCTCTCACGGTAATAGTACCTGTTCTCTTAGGGTTTACCATTCTGATTTCAACGTGTCCTTTTTTTTCTCTGTCTTTTACTGTAGCCATCTGCTTTTACTTTAACATTTACAAATTAAAAATTACGATTTCAATAACTGTCCACAAGATAGTGGGTTACGAACAATGATTCCTGACTCAGATAAAATCTCACAAGTGAAACCATCTTTAGAGTTAGAAGCAACCATTGATTTTTGGTCAAATGGGTTTACCATACCTGGGATGTATTTTACAATCATTCCACGGTCAACACCACCTGCACCTTTTACTTTTACTTCTACGTTAGAAACACCATTTGTTACTCCCATGTCCATAAATACCATTCTGTAAGACTCTTTAGGATAACCTGTTGTAGGGTCTAAATCAGTATGTAATTGTGGGTCGTCAAATAATGGGTTATGAACCAAAGTGATTCTATGACCTAAAGCGTTGTAAGTAGTGTAATGTACACCTAACTCTAAGTTTCTTCCTGAATCCATATCATAGATTAAAGAATTTCCTTGGAATACTAAATCTCTCATCGCTCTATGGAAAGCAACTTTACCTGCTGTTCCTGTGAACACCATCCATTGGTTGTTTTTCTTACCTGAATTTAAACTCAAGTTAGCGATAAAATCTACGATAATATCTTCAGTCAATGAACCTGTGTAAGTATCTGTATTAGCAGAATCAATTTGAGCTAAAACACCATCACCTGCAATTAACGCTTTACCGTTAGCATCAGTAATTTGTGCTACACCATTAGCATCCATAGTAGAAATACCATACCATCTTGATAACTCTAATTGGTATAAATACTCTTCCATTACTAAATTTTGGTCTGTGAAGTACCATAATTTCTGACCGTTGTTCTCAATCCAAGTAACATCAGTTAAAGCCGAACCTGTGATAGATTTCGCTTTACGAGAAATTGTTAAGTAATTTACATACCAATCAGGGAATACGTGGTTTTCATACCCTTGAGTTGAACCTTCTTCGAAGATAGAACCTGCAGTATTAACTGTCTCTCCTAACGCATAATTTGTTCCAGCTAAAGGAGCTGCAGCAGGGTCGTTAGTTTGTAACTTGATTGTGAATGTAAAACCACCTGCTGATGGAGTAGCATCACTTAAAATGATTGCTTGTCTTCCGTCTTTAAAACGAATAACATCATTTTTGTTTAAGTAGTTTTCTACGAACTCAATAGTACCTGCAACTATACCTGATGGAGCTGAAGCTGTACCTGTACAAGTAGAAGGGCGATTTAATCTACCTAAGATAGCCCACTTAAAAGAGTTGTCTCCGATAAGCTCTTCTTTAGCGAAACGACCTGTTCCTTCTAAGAAGTATGTTAATGAATACTGAGGGAATTGGCGAATTAACGCTTTACTAATCTCAGGGTATTTCAACAAGTTAGTAACTAACGAGTTTTGTTCGATTGTGTCTTTTCCGTAAGAACCTGTGTTAAACTTCATTTTTCTTTTTTTATTAAATTAAACATTTTTACATCTGTTCCGAATCCATAAATCTATTCGGATTAAATTCTCCTGTTGTTGGGTCAGGTATGTTTGTTTTACGAACTGTTTCAGGATTTACCATTCTATCTAAGATAGCTGATTTCCCTTTTTCAAATCCGTTAGACTTTATCCCTTTCAAGATTTGGTCTTTATATTTCCAAAGCCAAGCAGCTTGTGCCATAGACTCAGGGTTATCAGTAACCTCCTCAAAGAAAGCTCCTGATGATATATAATCTACGTGTTCTTCCTTTTGCTTACTGTTGATTTTCCCTCCAAACATATTATCTGTCTTTGACATGAATGTTTCAAGTTCTTCTCGTGCTTCCTGTAGCTCCTGCTGTTGCGTTGCATCAGATTGTGGAGCAGGTTTTGCTGCGTTAGCTTTTTCGGTTTCTACGATTGATTCTAATTCTTTTCTAACTTCACGAGCTTTACTTCTGATAGTATTGTTCTCAATTAAAATATCAACCTCATCTTCAATTTCTTCTTCATTAAAACCTCTCGCTTTTAATTCTTTTCTCATTAAAGACTCATCATCAAGTTTGATAAGATTATTGAATGTATCAATTCTTTCATTTGTTACACCCTTTTCCGCTAATTTTTGCTGACCTTTTAATGTGTCAATGAACGATTCGTAATCGTCAGCATCTATTCCTAAAGACTCAGCTACAGATTCCCATCCTGCTGCTCCTTCATTTTTTGGTTCTCCTTCTCCGTTTTCACTTCCTGAAGAATCTCCATCATCATCTTTTTCTTCTGAGCCTTCGTTAGGCTCTTGCCCTTGGTTCGACCAATCAGAGTAATCATCATCAGCCTGCTCTCCTGAACCGTTAGGCTCTCTATGTTGTCCGTCTTCGTCTCCTTCCTCTTTTGAACCTGGATTTTCTTCTCCTTCATTTTCATTGTAATCCATTGAGTCGGAATCCATAAAAGAGCCTGCATCAAAATTGTTTTCTTGCTCTTCCTGTGTTCCCTGTTCTAAGTTTTCGTTTTCTTCCGTATTCATATCTTAAACATTTTTTACAAATATATAATTAATTTATTACACTATACCACTTTCTGTCTGAGAATTATCTCCCTGAGAGTTAAGCATTTCAGCCATTTGTTCTGCTGCTAAATCATTTTCAAGCTTTTTATCCATCTCCTCCTTTTTTACTGATGACGAATTTGAAGTGTTTAGCATAGCCATATTAGCATCGTGTTTTTGCCTGTAATCTTGAGTTTCTTGACCACCATCTATTTTCATCTGAGTAGATTGAAGTAAAGCGTCAGCATCAATTTGTGCAACTTTAATCTTAGCCTCAATTTCCATTTGTTTAATTTGAGCGTCTGATTGTGTTTTGTTGTTTATAGCTTCAGCTTTAGCTTGCTCTGCTTGAGCCATAGCTTGTTGTTGCTCAGCGTTAGATTTCTGTATAGTCTCTAATCCTGTTTCCAAAATAGCTTCCGCATCTTTTGCATTAACAGCATTGACAACCTTAACTAACTGCAAGAATCCTTCTGCACCTGAACCTGCAAGAACTTGCTGACCAAGAGCGACAAGACTCTCTTTGTCCTTTCTATCTTTAGAAGAGTTTTTAGTAAATATAGAATAATCAAAGTTTTTAAAATCTCCCATTACTTTCATCATTTGAGAGCCTGACTCACCCATGAACGCAGCAACAACTTTTCCATCGTTCCAACATATTTTCATTAAGTCTGATAACTGTTGGAAAACCATATCCATTGTTCTTACGTGATTTGTAAGTAGTGGTTGAGTAATTAAAGACGATTGCATTACACTTCTTTCATTAACCCCTACAGCATCAGATTTAGTAAATCCTTCTCTTGCTCTTGATATACCTGTCAACTGCTCTGCTGTATTTTCAAGCATAGCTTTTAGATTAATCAACTGCTGAACAGAGTTTGATAAAGTAAAGTCAATTTGTTGGAACTGATTAAATCCACCAACTTGTTGACCCTCCTGTTTAGTATTGATTGGAATAACACCTGAGTTTTTTGCATGGAAAAATACATCATCCAATGAAACACCGTTTGGTTTCTGAGATGTATCGTAAACAACAGCTTTACCACCACTACGAGCAAGTGTTAACTCTATGTGATACATTACAATATTATATAGTATTTGGATGTTTTTTAAACTATCAACTATACTTAAAGTTATACTATCGATATTATTTTTTATAACACCAACATAAGGTAATGGAGCTACAGCATAATTATCTTCTCTTCGTATTTGATTCGGAACACTTCTTGCATTTACAATGATGTCATGCCCAATCATTACAGCTCCCCAAATATCTGTGTAAGCTTTTTTCTCTACATTATCTCCTGCTTTAATTTTATAGTCATCAGGAAGTATTTTTCTAAAAGGAACTTCAGGGTCAAATTTATTTTCACTTAATTTTACTTTAAGCATTTTAATTGACTTCCAATTTGATTGTATTACTCTAATCCTCATCGGAGAGTTAGCGTCTTCTTTGTAATAGAACTGAAAAGGTTGGTTAAACTTTTGTAAAGAGTCTCCACCTTCATATCTCATTTTTTCTATAGCAACTACTTCAAGCTCTGTTAGATAATCTCCAAACTCATCAATGATTTCATTAATAGTTAAGAATCTTTCTTCAGCAACCCAGGAACTATCTTGTAATGTTTCCGAATCAGAACTTATATCCCAAATTAAAGAACGAGGGTCAACTCTTCTTACAAATGGGTCTCCTTGCTTTACTGAACAATGATAAAACTCTTTTGAGTTAATACACATATCATAAAGACCTTTTTTGAAAACGTGCTGTAATTGATACTTGCTTATAAGATGCAGTAAACCAATAAATGTTAATTGCTCTACCTGCTCTCTTCCATTAAGCTTTAGGAACTTATCAATATCTTCAGGCATTTCCATACCCACATCCTCATCTTCAAATTCCATTCCAAGCTCTTGCTCCATCTCTCTTCGAATGTCTCTCATAAGCTTTTCAGCCACAAGAGCAACTTTCTTATCAAGCTTTTTTACAACAGCAGCTTCGTTTACAGCTTCTACAGTAAAATCTAAAGGTTGAGACATGAACTCACCAACCAATAAATCAATCTTTGGAGCGATTATAGGATGGTTAACAAGTCTTGCAGGTGAACTTATACCATACGTGTTCGTAACGTATTCGAACTGCTTAGTATCAAATACACCGTTGTATAACATATAGTTTTCGTAATCTTTTTTACGTTCACGATTAAATTTAGTAGTGTAGCTTTGATAAGCTAACATAGCTAAAATATTTTGTTTACACCATTCTTTAGTCTTTTGACTATCAGGAATGTTTTGTTTTGGGAATACTGTTTGTGTCGTCATTATAAATTACCTAATAAACCTTTATTACCTGTTATGCCAAGTGGGTCATATTTACTCTTTTGGCTTTGAAAACTTTTATTGTTTGTTACAACCATCCTACCGTTACTATCCATGCTAAAGGTAGGTAAAAAATATTCATTTTTAGCTGCAACATCTTCTGCTGCTATAACTCTTTGGTTTGAATTATCTGCATCGTGCATTAACACAATACCAAAAGCCATAGCCATATCGGTATTTCTTACTCCGAACTCTGCTAAATCTCTAAGCAAATCGTAAAAGTAAATACTCTCACTATGTTTTTTTATGTACTCATCAAGCATCTCTATCAATAAATTCTTTTGATAAGATTTCATGTGAACACCATATTTATTTGATACCTTACTCCAAGGAGCTTCGGCACTAATTGGTCTCTCTTTAAGGAACTTTGTTGCTTTCTGTTTTATAAACCAATCAAAGAACATCTCATCTGTGTACTCTACAAGAAGCTTAGCGTTGTAATATGCTGCCAATTTTAAATTGTTTTCAAACCAAATATCTTTTGTATAAGGTCTATCAACATACATAGCTACAGGTAGATAAGTTTCCTCATCCATTGTATGCCATCTTCTAAAAATTATAGCACATCCTTTAGAATCTGAACTCGGAGCGTCTGTCTGATAGTATGAATCGACAGCACCTATATCAAGATTTAAAATATCTTTCCTTGGTTCTTGCATTATTTGAACATCCCCTTCATCGTCAAGTATAAACTCAACTTCAAGCTTGTTTCTATTTTTCCATTCTAATCTTCCTCTACGAATAAGACCTTGCATTTTTTTACTTGCAAGTATGCTCGCCATCTGAGTATTAATTTTTTCTAAATCAAAAGGAGATTTGTTAGATTGCATGAAAGCATCTTCAGGTTCAAGTGGATACTCTTGTAGATGTAAATAGTAGGCAGATTTATCTTTCCCTTTACGTAGCTTCGCTCTTCTCTCTTCGAAATGTTTCCTTGCTCCTGCCTCATCACTAATTCCTTTCTTGATATCAAAAAATCCATAAAGACCTTTACTTGCAGGAATGAAAAATTGTTTAAGATTGTACGTTTCATGTTCGTACCACATCTTCATAAAGTCATCAGACTTATTCATTACGTTTGAAGTACCACCGACAATCGGTACACCGTATTGTACAGCACCATCTTTAAAACAAGGTTCTGAAGATATGTAAGCTCTAATAAGGTTTTTTGTTTCCCCTGCCTCTTCAAATATCATCATACCTAAACGCTCACCCCTGAAGGCATCAGGATTATCCATACTTCTAAAATGAATTATAGACTTAACCCCTTTCTCGACCCAAACACCATTCTCTTTTAGCTTGTAACCTGATTGCATCATAAGGTCATTATCTTTCAAATCCTTACGAAGTCTAAACTCAAGTGGTAGCTTATTCCAAGAGTTCAGTATTTTAGTCCTTACTGCTGTAACGTATGCAGGAGTAGCAGCACCAACACCAATTTCGTTGTGAGCGAAAAATGTCCATTCATACAAAGCAAGATTTGCATTCATATAAGAGAACCCTTTATCTCTCGCCTTTAAAACTATTAGACCTTTACCTTCTTTTTTACAGTCATATACTGCTTGAAAATACTCATGGTCTAAATCTCTATACCAAGGAGCTTGTAGTTTTTTTCTATTTGTGTTTTCATCACGAGCTAATATCTTACAGAAGTTTAAATAGAAATAATAAGCACCTGGAATATGTACACCACCTTGCGGTTTGTACCCATGAAGACACCTATCTATTTGTTTAGCCCAATACTGATTGTATTCTTTAGAGCCTTTTTTTAGATTAGGTATTCCTTCTCTTATTACAGGTGAATATTTTAACATATTAAATTCCGTTTCCGTAACCTCCGTTAGTTGTCTTTGCTCTTTTTGATGTTCTTTTTTTAGATGTAGGAACTAAGCCTCCTGTTTTGTAAATGATTTCAGTTTTAGCACCGCCACCACTCAACTCTTCAGTAGCCATTCTTTTTGCTTCCTGACGAGAATATCCTTCTTTTTTGAAAGCTCTTTTAGTTTGTCTAAATTCTTTACTCATTTTTTCACGTCATAATTAGGGTTAGAAAAAGCTTTGTCATACGTAGACATTTGTCTATCGACAGTTTTAACCTTTCCGTACTTAACTGTGTCTCCGTTTATGTTCTGTCTTACAGTAACATCAGGATTATCTCCTTTATTAGTTTTTTTCTGTGCCATAATATTTATTCTAACATTTCCTCTAATAGAGATGCTTCTCCACCACCACGCATTTGGTCTTCCTCGTCTTTTTTAAGAATCATCTTTTTTATCTTCTCACGAGATTCTGTTATTTTCTCAAGACCTATCATTACTCTTTGAAGTGATTCTGAGTTTTCAGACTTTACAGGCATATCCATAATGTACTGATTGTATTCTGAAATCTTTTCCGTGTAAACATTGTACTGCTCCCTTAATGGGTCGTACTGTAATCGCTTGTATTTATCAATAGCTATCTTCAGGTGCTCGTTCTTCAATTCTTTAACCTTTGCTACAGGTTTATCAAAAATATCATCACACAGCTCTTCTATTCGCTTTGACTCAATCATCTGTCTATACGGAGAACTGTAATCACAAAGCAATACAACGTATCGGACAAACTTATCCCCAAGCTCTTCGTGTACTTTACGCAGCTCAGGAATAAGTCTAAAGGTGTCGTCTTGTAGGGTAACATCTCCATCTAATTCTATACTAAATAATTGTCTCAATTATATTCCGTATTTACCGTGAGATTTAACATCCTGCTTATCGATAGCATTTTTAGGTACGTGCTTATACAAGTTACCTGAACCTGTTCCTGGCTTAATGCTTGATTCGTGAACTGTTGAACCGTTCTTTTTACTTCCTGTGAGCATAGCTCCTTTTTTTGCGTCTTTCATAACTATATAAATTAAATATTTCCAAATAAGTCATCCTCTACAAGTTCTAAACCTGCTCGACTCTTAAAATACAAATGTAAGTAAAATAATGGACTATCATTCCTAATAGCTATACTAAGCTTGTGGTCTAATATCTTAACTCCTAATCTGTTTAGTCTTGCAGCTTCAAGGGATAAAGTTCTTACGAGAAGAAAAAAATCTTCGCAAAAATAATCCTGCTTGTAAACTTCATCTGTTAACTTAACCATATTCAAAATTAAAAAAAAATTTTCAAACACTTGACTTTTAAAAAAATTTAGAATAACTTTACTCCGTAGTTTACTCCACTATAGTAATCTGCACTATTACTTCACTATATTCAACAGTTATGTATAACACTACGAGTGCTATTACTCTCGGTACTTCTTTAGAGAATACACGAGAGGATACTAAAGTAAAATATCCAATTTATTTTGCAGAGATTACAGGTCGTATTATGGCTCAGCCAAAAATTACGAAAGCAGGTAGAATGTCAAAGCCGAAAGAAATTTTTTTTAAGGAACAAATAGTTTTAAAATGCTACCCTGGAACTCACAAACCTATACATATTAGGTCTTATCATTTGAGTACAAAGTTCGGAAGTTTAAAAGATAAGAATGTTGTTTACGATAAAATTGTTATATTGAACCCTGAAAGCAAAAGTTTTAGTTACGTTAAAGATTAAGTTTATGAATTATGTTAATGATTTACCACAGTTGGTAAAAATTCCTGGGATGGAATACAAAGTTGGTATAGATGTCAACTATCACAAGGATACGGAATACTTTGGTTTTGCAGTTTTTGAGCAAGACGGTAGAGGTTCACAACGTATTGTACAACAGCAAGTTATAAAAAACTCTGAGCATAGAGTAGATGAATTTGCACAATCGATAGAAAATTTTTACGGTATAAAACTAAGACCATCTGAGGATGCTCCTTACATTACTCCTGACGATATAATGTTCTTAGAGAATGGAGAAGAGATGATAACCACAACTCTCTCAGGTAAGCAATATATTTCAGGTGGTGATGACGTTGAATATGCAAATGAAGTAGATGATGAGTAATGAAAATGTAAAGTTTGAAGCAGCCTCTATAGTATCAAAATTTTATTGGAATCAGCAAGTTTTCTTTCTTAAAGAAGTAAATATACTTGAAGGTAAAGTTATGGGAATTAGAGGAGATAGAGTTATTGGATACAATTCTAAAAACATAGAAATAGGTATAGTTGTTACTTCAGGTAATTTAGAGGCTGAATTTTGGATTTCAGAAGGAAATGTATTTTCATCTAAAGATGACTTAATCGAAAAAATTACTAATGGATAAGTTAAAATGTGTTTTGACAGTAATGAAAAGAATCATAAAGATTCGTTCTAACGGATGGACTCGATGTGATTTTTGCAGTAAATGGATTAGAACAGTTTATTGTATTCCGTATATAGAAGCAGGTTTTTTAGTTTGTAAGAAATGCTGTGAAGAAGATGTTATTAATCAAAATAAATAAATAAATATGAGTGAACACGACAGACCTGTGCAAACAGCAAGACAGTCTAACAAGATGTTGGATGAGATGTTAAATACATTCAAAGAGTGTATGGAAATTGCAGAAAGAAAGAACCATGATTACGGTGGTGTAAAAGAAGACCCATTCGCTAATTTTAGAAACTCTACTATGGCAGGTGTTTCTGTAGAGAGAGGAATCTTAGTTAGGTTAGCCGATAAGATGTCAAGAATATCTACACTACTTGACAGAGACCCACGAGTAGTAGAAGAGTCTGTGAACGATACGTTGAATGATGCTATCAATTACCTGGCGATATTAAAAGCGTATAGAATTTTAAATAAATAGTTATGAGTAAGTCAAGTGCAAAAAACAAGTTGGTAGTCCTTAAAGAATGGATGCACGTTAACGGAATTAAACAAACTGTAAAAAAGAAATCAGAATGGATAACAGCAAGCAAATGATTAGGTATATAGGTGTTAAAGCTATTAAGGCTACACCTATGAACAGAAAAGATTATAACGACTATAGAGGTTGGGAATTGCCTTCAGATGTGAATGGTGATGTCGAAGGTTACTTAGTTGAATACGAACAATCTTTAGATAACCCAAATGTAAACCACCCTGACCATTTTGGATATATTTCATGGAGTCCAAAAGATGTTTTTGATAAGGCTTATGTTCAGGTGGAAGGAATATCGAGCATAGATAATCAACCTACACAGTCTGAGCACATCAAGAGAGTTGTTGCCGAGTCAAATGATTTAGGATATAAGATTGTAAAGCTTAGAGAGTTCTTTCTAACAGATACTTTTGTTCAGTTAAGTGCAGCAGAGCAACAAAGAATGATTAATCAGGAAGTTGCTATGACAGCTTATTGGCTCATACTTAAAGAACGTTTGGATGCAATCGGATAAAGTAGTAATTAAACCCACTAAAGAACAGTTAGGATTCATTAAAGAGTTATCTGCAGTTGTCAACTATGATGGCTGTAGATACGCTCATATACCCTACTTCTTTAAAGCTAACGGTGATGGCACTATAGAACTACTTAACTTCAATGATATACCTGAGAAGGTACAGAAGCAATTAGAGCACCTCTCACCACTCTTAAAAGTGTTATGAGTAGTTGTCTCCACCGTGTGTAACAAGTAGACTCAGTCCTTAAAAATCAGGTACTTAGAAAAACAACCCCACCCCTCTTCTTGTAGAAAAACAGCACCCCCTCTTCTGACTCGCACTCGGTAGAGGGTTTTTTTGTACTAATTTTATGTATGTCAGCTCCCTGTGAAGACTATATTACGAAACCCCCGATGGGTTACTCTCAAGGGAAATGGGGGTCTCGAAGTGAGTTCAATCCTCTCACTCAATATGGAACCACCTTTGGTGATTCATTCTGTGTGTTATAGTTAGTGGTTGTTACTCTCGTGCTACCTGTGGCTCGTGTTCCGCTACCGCTCCACACTTCGCATCCTCTCCGTATTCACTTAGTCTTTAGTGCTACATCATTCACTACTGACTAACAGATTACTGTGCTGTGTAATGCGTGCTTGAACTACCGTTCAGCACTCCAATCCTCTCCGTAATCATCTGATATTATGCGTGTTGCGTGTGTCTGATACACGTGTGAATAGTCTCCGTAACTATTGGGATATTCACCGTTCACTATCAACACGTATAGTATCATCTTTTATAGAGCATTAGCGTATGTCTAATGCTTTTTTATTAACTACGTGGTATATAAGTATCACTTGCTCTCTAAACATCCTTGAGAGTTGACAAATAGGTATTGTATTGTTATGGGTAGATATATTCATAAGATAGATAAGCATACTGTAGTTTATACCGCAGATATGCTTGTTACGAGTAAAGGTGTGTCTTCTAAGTATGTACGAAGATATAACCAAGGTAGACTTATACATGAGGATATTATGTCCTCTAATAAGCTATCTGAATATCTTGCCGACTTTGAAGAGTTAGTTGGTATTCACAATTCATACATTCCTACGGTTAAAGACGAAGACTTCGTTGACCTTCCGTAGTGTGTATTGTCCGAAATGACATTAAACTACCCTCGATAAGGATTAGCACCTTATCCTGATGAGTCGCTTCGAAAGGGATGAAACTGAGTTGTACTTGTAGCGAGTACCACCGATGACGAGATGTTGTCCGTGTCTAAACACTCAGCCATATATCACTATCTAAGAGTTAATCAGGATAGCTATTCAATATCATTCAGAGTATTATGCCTTGTGTACTTTGTCTTACCTTCCAATTATCCAACAAGGTTTATGTACTGTTATGAAAACTAATGTTTCAAACGCTACAAAATTTAACTCTAACAAAACTGCTTCTTTCAAGAGAGGTACTAAGAGTATTATCAAAGAGATATACTCAGGTAGAGTTATCACTAAGTTACCGAAAGGTAGAGTACAAGGAGAGTTTGCTTTCCTTAATTTATCTCCAATCTCTAAAAGAAACGGAGATGATAACCAATTCAAGTATATCGCAACTTACTTCCATATTGGGAGCGAGTTAGACGAGATGTTGGTTAGAGATTACCAAGCAGGTAAAGACCTTGAGGTAATGACAGGTAAATCTGCAGCAGCTAAAACTAACAACGAGTTAGTTCAAGCTCACCTTGAGGCTAAGGAGGCTATGTCTTCTAAGTTATTCTATTCAATATTCGATTTGAATATGAAAGCTCAGTTCCACAAAGACTTTGATGACCAATTCTGTGTCTTCACTAAGTCATTCAACGGAACAACTAAGTCTCGTAATCTATCTGACTTAATCAGAATGTTTGACCAAATAGGTCATAATATATCTGAGGAACAAATAGATTTATTCTACGACAGAGTAGATGTTCTTAGAGAAAAAGTAGCTGACTTCCGTTCAGAAGAAGTAGTTACTGATTTCAACTTGCTTGACTTAGGTAAAGAGATAGTTGAGGTATTCCGTAATATCAACGTGAATACATATGCTAATGACGGTAATGTTAAGTTATTCGCTCTATAGCATATTAGGAAGTAATGGTTCACTATCACATAGTGGAGGGTTCGATTCCCTCGCTTCCTCTAACCATCCGAGAAACTGTGTTCGGAGTACGATAAGTATCAATGGCAGTAACAATTATGAGACCAAGAATCTCGAGAAGTGTAGTTCGTGTTAATGTAGAACACGAGAGTACAAAAATGCAAACAGTTAAGAATGAGCTGTATGCAGAAAGAGCTGAGCTGATTAAATCGCTTCAGCCAAAATTCCCTTTATGGGCTTGTATTGAACGAGCTTATGCCGAGGACAAGTATGGAGTTGATGCTAATCTTCCTACTCACGAGTGGAAAGCATCTCTTAAATTAGCTAAAGCTGAACAAGCAAAAGCTAATAAGTTCAAGAACATCAAAGACTTAATCAAAGCTGAAATGTCTAAAATAGACAGTTTCTTTAGCGAGACTAAGTTCGACAAGTTCAACAACAGTTGGTACTCTTACAAGTATCAAAACGAGTTTAGAATAGCATTCTATGACCACAAAGGTCGTAACAAAGCTGTGTCTAAATTCACAAACTTTGGGGATTATCAATCTTATGTCAAAGAGCAATTAACTGAGTATAAATATACTGAAAAACAATAAGTTATGCAAATCAAAAAGACAGTATTTCCCGAAAAACCAATATTCGATTTCAACGAATGGAACAGCTATATTAGTAGTCAAACAAACAAAGTGCAAAGAACTAATATTCAGACACAATTTGACGAAGAAGCTGTAAATGAAATCGAATACCTAATGCAAATCGAAGCTTACGAGCAAGAGCAGTTAGGTGCAGAATATTCTCACAATTACTACGAAATGATTTGTAGAAAGTAAAAGAATATTTGACAGAATTAAGTATATTTGTATTCACTATCACGAGCGAAGGCTGAAGCCAAGCGAGTGAAAACCAACAAGATGATGGAAGCAAAACTATTAGAACACATCAAACTCGTTATGGAGTTAAAAGATGAGAGAGACGAAGCTGTAGAGCAGTTTCAAGTATTAAAATCAAAGCTAAAAGAATGCTATGGACTCCTCAGTACATCAAACACGCTATGTAGTGCAATAAACAGAGGTGATACTGACGATGAAGGAAACATAAAGAGTTTAGCACAAATTCACGCAAGAGACACAGAAAGGATGACTACGATAATATTAGACCTGAACTTATGATTAGGATTAATATAACACAAGACGACCTCGACCAACTTCAAGCAGCGATGCCTCAAGAAGGTCAGGAAGAAGTCTTTGAATGGTCAATACCTGCAGAAGACCCAACAGGAATGAATGTAGTAGTAAACGTAATAATAACAGTAGGAAAAGATGAGTGTATATAAATTAGCTGAAGAGCTTAAACTAAGTAAAGAACATATCAAAGCTTTAAAATTTATGTTCAAAAGCCTTATAAAAGAAGGAGATGACATAAAAGAAAAGATAGAGATGGGTAAAAATCTAATAACGCTTGGAAGAGCGTTAAAAGATGATTTAAAAGAGTTCTCTGAGGAAAAGAAAATGCTTGAAGAGTTTATCAAAAGCACGGAAGATTTTAGAGAAACAATAATAAAACCTGCAAAGGAAATGGAAGAATTATTCCAACCATTATTTCAACTTTTACAAGAAGATGGGATGGATTAAATACGACCAAGACAAAGATGCTACTACGTTAGAGAGTGGTAGCTATCTGTGTCGCCTTGAATATCCTGATGGTAGAGTCAGGTATCGAGTTAAAGCGTTTTGCATTTTCGGTAGTGCGAATAAACGTGGATACTTTGCAACCAACGGAAGCAAGTATAAGATAACACATTATGCCGAGATAGAAGAATTAAATAACCAATAAAAACAAGATAAAATGAGTGCATCAAGTAGAAATTATTTCAGCCAAATGTTAGAAGAAATAGAAAGTAGAGGTATGTCTTTTGCACAAGAAATGCAACAGGCTAAAACACACGCAGAAAGAATGGATGAGTTGAAGGAAAGAACTCAAAAAGAGTTTGATGAATGCGATTTAGTATTCACATACGGAACTCTAATGAGAGGATACAGTAACAACAGGCTATTAGAAGGAGCTTTCTTTAAAGGAGAAGCTGAGACAGTAGAAAAATATATGCTAACAGCAAGTGGGATTCCATTCGTTCATCCAAAGCATAACAAAGTAGAAATCAAAGGAGAAGTGTGGGAAGTAAGAACTCTAAGACAGTTCATACACTTAGACGCTCTTGAGTCTCACCCTAATTGGTACAAAAGAGAAATCATAGAAGTTAGAGTCAAGAATAAAATTAAAAAAGCTTGGATTTATTTCAATGAAGACTCAGTAGGTACAGAAATACCAAGTGGAGATTACAGAGATTACAAACCAACATACACAAACTTTGATTAATATGCACGAGTTATCACATCTATTAGGTACGTGTGGAGAGCCACACCCTTCATTGTTAATGAGTATTCCTGTATTGGGATACATAATCTACAAGGTAAAACAATACTTCCAAATAATTAAAGGATTTAAAAATGAACCCAATAATTTATCCAGGAACAATAGAAAATAAAAAGAACATCAACGAGCACTATCTCTTACGTGTAATAGAAAAAGTAACAGGGATAACCGAAGAAGAAATGGTCGGTAAATCAAGAAGAAGAGAGTTCGTTGAGGCAAGATTTATATTCTTCTATTGTATGAGAAGATACAGTAAGGTAACTGTTAAGTCTATAGGAAATATGCTCAGAAAAGACCACTCATCGGTCATATATGGAGCAAACGAAATAATGAAAATCATAGAACAAAGCAGAACTTTAGCTACTCAACTCAGGATAGTAGAAAAGTACATCCAACAAGGGAGTCTGAACCCATGTAAAGCAGAGACCGTTAAGAGCTACACGGATAAGAAGCTCAACAAATAATTTTTTAAACTAAGAACAATGGAAAATCAATTCAACATCGAAACAGTAGAATCTTTAAACTTTAACAAGAAAACTACTGCAGCAATAAATTTAGAGACATTAAGAAACACAATAGCAAGTCTTAATGTAGGTGGAACACTACCAAAGAATAGACCTGTAGCTCACCATGATTTCATTACATGGGTAAGCCAAGAGTTTGAAGATGCGTTACAAGTAGACGCAATCATAGAACCAATTCATATCTCAGCAAGGCACAGTCAAAGAATAAAAGTTGACCCTAATGAGTTTATCAACCCTAAAGACCCAATGCCTATCAACAGGTTGCACGTACAGAGATTGGTAACTAAGATATATTCTCCTAACATAATAGAAGTAGGCGAAGAAAAAATATGTCCATCAATAGCAATATCTTATAACGAAAAAGGTATTGAGATAGCTTACGGTGCAAACGTGTGGGCTTGTGCAAACATGAACATCTTTGGAAAATCAAGATGGGCTACGTATGGTAAAGATGGAATCAATTACGAGTCCATGAAAACTTTAATACAAGCTCAGCTTAATGATTGGGAACGTGCTTTACAAAGAGATGTAAGCATAATAGAAAGACTTCAAGGAGCAGAATGTGATTTAGATAGACAACGATTAGAAGTAGCTAAGCTATTTGAGGTAGCAGTAAGAGCTAACACATTAAAAAGAAAGGAAACTATTCTAAACACGACTCAATGTATTCAGTTGCAAGCAGAACTCTTAAAGAGAAGAGACAATGAGCAAGCTAATACGTGGTGGGATTTCACTCAGGCAGGTACAGAAAACCTAAAGCCTACTAATGCAGACATGATTTCATTACATCCAACAATAGAATTATTCAATGATTGGGTATGTAAATCAGCTGAAATTGATAACGTTATAATACTATAAGATATGCCAAGAATACAACGAGAATGTTGCACTAACTGTGGTGGTACAGTACAAGTAGAATTAATGATAACAAATGCACATAGTAGTAACAGGGTATGTCAACCCTGTGCTACTGTGCTGCTATTTGAATCAGCATTTGACGGTTTATGGTATCCTCGAACAATGAGGGTAAGAACAGATGAAGGATTCATGACAAGAGAGCAAAGAGATAATCTTGATAGCTACTCATCATGTGCTATATGTGAAACAAGAGTTCATCACGATAGATTAATAAACGTAATACTAAATGACGAGTTACAACAAGCTTGTGGGTATTGCTCAGATGATTTACCAACTTGTTCTTCATGTTTAGTTCCTCTTTCTGAAGAGTCTCAGAACATTGTTCATATAGGAGAATACACAAACGAAATAAGATGTAGAGAGTGTGCAGAGACAGACGAAGAAGTGTATCTATGCGAAGAAGCAGAATGTACTACGTATGTCATGCAAGATATAGGAGAAACAGAAGATGGAGATTATTTCTGTAGAAACCATGCTCCTGTATTAGAAGAGATAAAAATATGGAACTACACATACACTCCTAACCTTAGTTTCACATCAAACCCTGTAGATAACACGAGAGGAAAGTATTTCAACAGAGAGTTACCTTTTTACGGTATAGAAATAGAAGTTGATACTCCTAATGGTATGCAGCAGACAGCAGACAAATGCAGATTGATGGCTGCAGAAGACATATACTTAAAGAAAGATGCAAGTATAGACGGATTCGAAATTGTTACACATCCTTCAACGTTCAGAGCACAAAAAGATTTGCCTTGGACTGATAGATTAAAGGAGCTAAAAAAGCATGGAGCAAGAGGATATAACTCAGGTAAATGTGGAATACATATACACGTTACAAAAGAAGCTTACAGCCCTATAGTGTGGTGGAAAATATTAATGTTTTCGTACAGATGTTCTTCTCAATGGAAAATGTTTTCAAGAAGAAACGGAAACTATAGATATTGTCCTTACGTAGAACCTACTCAGTATGAAAATTACCACAGTAAAAAGAATGTGTATCCTGCTGTAGAAGATAGATACAAACATATAAACATTACAGATAAAACTGTAGAGTTTAGAATGTTTAGGTCAACTACCGACCATGATAGATTTTGGGCTACGTTAGAGTTTGTTTATTCTGCTATAGCATTTTGCGAGCAGCATGGATATTCATTCATGGTAAACAATAGTGGTACGGTAATATGGGATGAGTTTACTAAGTTCGTTAAAAATCAAAACGAATGTCATACACTAAGAAAACATCTAAAGAAAAGAAACCTTTCAAGGGTAGGTATTAATAACTAAAATTAAATAACGATGAAAAATAAATTCACAATCGACAAAGCAAGAAGTACAGATGACTTCGACAATATGTGTTTCCAACCTTCAGACGGTGGAGAATACGATGCTAAGACAGCGTTGTATATCCTTGAGAATGGAAGGGGAGGCAGCATGAGAAATGTAAAAACAGGTGTAAGCTTCATGGTAAGCTACAATTCAAGTAATAATCTTTGGGTAAGAAAACAGCTAAAGATTAAGTGAAATCAATAAGAGTTACTGAAGCAGACAGTATGCCTTTCGAAAGGTGGACAGCCTATATGTGGTGTATTTTAATAACCGAGGGATTAACAAAGACTCACTACCTCTGCACAATAAAAGGAGAGAGTTGGATTAAACCTCACAGCAAATAAAAACTATGTGTTTAATTATAATAAAAGAAGTAGGAAAAGAATTAGTATCAAGAAAAATAATCAGCGAAGTATGGGAAAAGAATCCACACGGAGCAGGATTAATATACAAAAAGAAAGATGCCTCATCATACAAGATGATTAAAGGACTAATGACAGAAGATGATTTAACTTCTACAATAAAATCTTTAGGACTTACCAAAGATGATTGGATAGCATACCACTTACGTTGGGCTACATCAGGAGACATCGACCAAAAGACTACACATCCATTCGTTGTACATAACGACAAGGATATAATCAATACTCTTTCAGTCGAGAGGTCTGATAAGACCGTAATGGTAATGCACAATGGAGTCATATACGACCTCAACGATAAGACAGCTAAAGAATCTGATACGCAACGTTTGATTAGCGAATACCTATCGAAAATTTCGTACAAAGAATTACTATACAATGACGCAGTTAAATCTCTAATAGAAAAATTTATAGACGGTAGTCGTTTACTAATCGTTCACGGTAGAGAAGGACACGTAACCTATGGTAAGTGGCACGAACACGAAGGATACATGATTAGCAAGCCTTACAAAGATGCTACTGTAAAGAAAGTAAGCAACAACTATAAGAGAAATCAAAAGTTCCTTGGGTTTAATCGTAGTTCACTATCACGCACTACAACTCAGTTCGACTACCTATTCGATATTGAAGACGAGAACGAAGACCCTAATCAGTTAGATATATTTCCTACTTCTTCG
>Ga0233410_10000150_pt1 | contig 24689 bp, 35 predicted proteins | sample Na_anoxic_1_MG_FD_179869 | JGI IMG/M metagenome (GOLD analysis project Ga0233410, IMG submission 179869) | Seawater microbial communities from Saanich Inlet, British Columbia, Canada - Na_anoxic_1_MG | ecosystem: Environmental > Aquatic > Marine > Inlet | place: Canada: British Columbia...
GATTTGGAGATTAGAGCTAATGAGACGAAAAGTTGTATTTAAGAGATTCTTAAAAGATGTTGAGGGATTTTATTCTAAATCGATTATTCAGATTCCGCCTCCGCCTTTATAACTATCGGAGATACTGATCCAAACCATTTCCCTTATAAGAAGAAACATGGCCCTCTTCAGCAACACCTTTACCATCAACCTTTTCATAACCTTGCCTCCCTAACGAACCCTCAACAACATCAACAGTAAGTGGAACATCCGCAAGAGCTCTTATATTATTAATAACTTTATTAGAAGCATCTTCTGTAGCAACCAAAGCAAGACGGCTCACAGCATTTCGCTGACTCTTCTCAACAGAACCCACAACAACTTTCTCCCTTTCGGCAAAATCCTTAAACCCCATAGAACTTCACAGATTAAACATTTATAAATTTCATTGTTCTATAAAACATAATAAAGCTACACTCTTGATTTTGCATTCTCAGAAACATAATCCAACATTTCATTCAAAGAAAACTGATCAACATCTCCAAAAAAATCATCAAGCTCAGGCTCACTATAACACCTATTATCAGCATCCCTAACCGCATGTGGAACATAAGTGTCCCCACAAACTTTCATTGCCAAGAACACTCCATTTCCTGCATTATAATGCGCATAAGCATCACTCCGAAGTCTAAGATCAGCAACTCCTGCATGAATCTCAAATCCTCTTGCCTCAAGCTCCTTTCTCTCAAATCCCATAAATTTGTCACTAATAAGTAGCTTAAAAAGATTACTATTTCAAAAAACCCAAAACAAGAAATCGATTTCTAGAAATCAGATTTTTTAATTGAAGTAGGCGCTTCTCCACCATGCCACGTAAATCTAGGCCTAACTCTCATCGGATAAATCCTCTCTGAATTATCATCCAAAATAATCGCAGAACCTTTCAAATGAGGCAGCCCATTCAACTTATCACTAATACTAGAATGCATATAACTCTGAGTAACGTCATTCAAAGCATCAACATCAAGTCGAGCAGTAACCCTATGAGAAATCACAATATCACTCTGCGTCATCGCATCAGTATGAATCTTCCCTGGCTGCTGCGTCGCCATAACCATCGAAATCCCAGGCTGCCTACCTTCTCGGAGTAACTGCACCAAAGCATCCGTAGCAGGAGTCCGTCCTTCATGCGGCAAAAACTCATGAGCCTCATCAATGAAAATCCAAACCAAAGGCATCTCTCGCTTCACACGATACCTCGCATAATCCGCTCCATGCTGAACAGCCTGAATCTCCTCATCCTTCCGCGCCGCCATCCTCTCATTAAAAATCTTCTTCGAAACCAAACCAATAATCAAAGCCCTAACATTAAAAGTCCCAAGCGAAGCATACATCGACAAATCAATAACAGTAGTAGTCCCAGCCTCAATCAAATCCTTAACAGCAGTCCCTTTCTCCTCATCAAAAACCTTCCAAGTCTTCGCCGCATCAAACAACGCTATAGCAGAATTCTTAGTCTCCTGCGAAACTGTCGAGGCCCGATTAATCATATCAAAAATATCTTGAAAACCAAAACTTTCCTTCGTGTCCCGAAGCTCGCTAATTACAGATTCCATTACAACAGCAATCGGATCAGTAAAATTCAACTCAAACAAAGTAACCCAATCAGTCGGCTCAAGCTCACTAATCTTAATCGCAAACTCAGAATCAACATCAACTCCCTTGTCCTTATACGTCTGATAATAACCAAACGGCGCAAAAACCTTCATCGGCACATTCTTCGCCTTCAGTCCCCACTCATCCAACAAATCCGCATCCTTCTGATTCTTATACTTCATCGTCCAAAAAATCCCCATCGTATCAAAAATCAACGGAGCAATATTACCCGACTCCTCGGCCCCCAAATTAGACAAAGCCTCAGCCATCGTACCAATCGTATAACTCTTACCAGAACCCCTCTTACCAGAAATCAAAACAACATGCGTCCGCGCAACATCCATATAAATCGGGTTCGACAAAGAAGTATAATTCCCCATAGTCACAAAACTCTTACCGATAAACGCAAGACCCCTATCCCCAAAAGCCTTCTTATCGCTTTCATTCCTCCCAACAACAACATCAAATGGCATAACAAAAAGAAGAATAAAGAGTTGATAAAGATTGCGAAAAAATAGAAAATTATATGCAAACGAAAATTATTTTCACCCTTTGAATATCCATCATCATGAAACTTATCTGCCTCTAATCTATAACCTTAAAATGTGACACAACTAAAAAATATTATCAAAAATTTATAAGTTAATCTTTGCCTCATATTAAAATACGATTAAAAATTTCTTATTACTAATTTCTCCAAATGACAATATTAAATCATAAACTAATCAAAAACAACCTTCTCATATAAACTTATTGTCTATTTTCCCAAATAAAAAATTTCAACTTCTTTGCCCCATAAACCCTATTTTCGCCATTGCCCAATTCAGAAGAAATCACAATCTCCTCGGCAAAAACATCCCTATCTAAAGTAGCTATATACGACGCAGCACTCATCTTACAATGATCAAGCGGATCATTAAGCACACAAACCCTAAGTGAATAATTATAAGCACCCGGCATCCGATCCTTAACAAAATCATTTATCAGAGAAAAATTCCCATCATTAGAATTAGAATCATTATAAGTATTCAAAACCGCCAACCTCAAATCAACCCTAGACGAAACATCTGCCAAAATCTGCCTCTGCAAACCATAAAAAATCTCAGATATATCTGTCCCCTTATCAGCCTGCTCAGAATAAACAACAATCAAAACCCCGCTAACTATCATCACCGCAATCGTCGCTTCCAAAATCCTAATCCAACCTCTCTTGTTCCTTACCATAACATCAAATTAAACCTCTCATTAATCAGTCTCCCATCTGGATACAAAACCTCTACAACATATTCTCGAGACATCACCTCAACAGATTCAGGAATACCCCTCGAAGGCATCATGCTAATACTCATGTTATCAGCGACAATCGCAAAATCGAAAATCGGCGGAACCCTCAATCTAGTCCTCAACTCCTCATAATCGCTAGTATAATCGCTAGCCATATTATTCAAAAAAGTCTTCGAAACAACCCTTCTCTCAAGAATACTACCCAATTCATAATCCTCCAAAACCTCACAGCCCGTAGTACCCTCATCATCAAACTCAGGCGAAACAGAAACCCTAAAAAAAACATTATCATCATTTATACTCAACTCACCATCACCAGCCGGAGCTACAAGATTAGAATTAACATCCGTCCCAGCCAAATCCGTCACATAACTTTCATCACTCTTTATAGCATAAGTAAAAAGTCTACCAGGCAACTCGATAATAAAACAATCCTCATCAGCATCACCATCCTCTACATTATCATTAGTATAATTAGCCTTCAAGAACATACTAGACAAATTAGTAAAAACCTCCTCCTCAAAATTATCATAAAGCGCAGCAATAACCGAACCCGACAAAGTCGAAGTATCCTGTGGCTGCAAAACCATAAAAAGAAAAAACACAAAACCCGTAAAAAACACAAACGCAAATATCATCTCAAAATGCGCCGCCGCCCTTTTATTAGTAAACCTCCTCATAAAACATTAACAAAATTAAACTATATAAATTACACGCTAACAATTTTGATTTTTAACAGTTTAGTTCGCAGTGTAAAAATTTTCACAGTGTGCAAACGCACATAAAAAAAATTTACCAAGAAATAAACGTTAAAAATCAAAATTACTTAAATAGAGCTTTGGCTCCGGTAGTAATTAGTAATGTCAAAGCCAACAAAAGAAACGAATGCTTAAACCCACTCTTTATACTGCCTTCAGAAATCTTACCAATCACTAGCCCCGCAAAAAACGACTGCACCAAAAGCATAACAAACAACGGCATCGAAAACTGATCAGGATCAACATTACTACCAGCACCACCACCGCCACCAATACTCAAACCCTCAGCCCCTTCCAATTCAGAAACCAAAGGCAAAATCTTAAACTCCAAAACCAACATAATAATAATAAACACAAAGAAAATCAAATAACCCTGAGTAACCAAATTCGAAACCGCAGCCTTCCTCTCTTTCCTCAACTGCTCAATCTGATTAACCGAACTAGCAACCGACTCTAAAATCGTATCAATATTACCACCTGCCTTTTCAGCCTCACTAATCAAACCAACCGCCCTAGAAATAACCTTACTCTTCGTATCTCTCGCAAAATTATCAAGCGCAACAGTCAAAGTAATTCCAATATCTAACTGATTAGCCAATTTTCTAACATTAACAGTCAACGAACCATAATTCCTATTTCTCAAATTCATAATCGCCTTACTAATAGGAGAACCCGAACGAACCGTCTCAACCAAATCCCGTGTAAACGCCAAAAACTTTTCCTCCTTTTCTTTCTGCCTACCTTGCCCAAGAAGAAAAGAAATCATAAACGGCAACGTCCCTGCAATCAAAGATAACACTACAAAAAAAGACATATATTTCGTCCCCTTAAAAATCAACAAAGTTCCCGCAGTTCCAATCAATCCAATTCCAAGCCCCAGCCAATGCATCTTCTCAAGTTTCATTCTAAATCCTCACTCAAACATTTGATAAATCCCATAACCATGCCTCCGAGATTACCAACCTCTTTATTTAAATTTCTAAACTTCTCTTTATTTAAATAACCTAACCTATCAGAAATAATCAACTGACATTCAACCTCTTTAACACTTCCCAAAGCATTATGCAGAAATGAAATAAAATCTTTAGTCGTTTTTTTCCCACAACCTTCGGAAATATTAGAAACAATACTAACAGCAGCCCTCCTCAATTGAGAAGTCAACCCATAAATCTCCTCCCTAGGAAAACTTTTACTAACCCTATAAATCTCTTCAGTCAAATCCATAGCTTTCTGCCAAATTTTCAACCCCTTAAAATCTCTCACCATATTAATCATTCAAACAAAACATTATTTATTAACCTGTCGAACCTATCGGGCAAAGCCCTAAGCTACAAACTACAAGCCATAAGCTACAAGCGATGTAATTGGCAAAGCCTATTGCATCAAAGCCTGTCGAACCTATCGGGCAAAGCCCTAAGCTACAAACTACAAGCCATAAGCTACAAGCGATGTAATTGGCAAAGCCTATTGCATCAAAGCCTGCCGAACCCTGTGGGCGAAGCCCTAAGCCACAAGCTACTTGCTACAAGCTACAAGCGATGTAATTGGCAAAGCCTATTACATCTTAGGTTGTTTCATATTTAGAACAACCAGAAAAATTATATTCACAATAACAATACCAACAATACTCAAGGCCAACAAAGCCGTAATACTCAAACTACCCATATTAAGCTGAGCGACATTCATAACAATAAACATCATCATCAAAACCAAAGGCGCCGCAATCAAAATAGAAATATACACATCCATAAAAGTCCCCGCCAAATCCGCATACTTCTGCCTCTCTAATTTATAATCAATCAAAAAATTCTCAGATTTCTTTTCAAGATAATTCTTCAACGCACCACCTGTAGCAATATTCGTGGCCAAACCAGAAAACAACTCCGCCAGCAACTTATTAGAAGTCCGACCCGCAACATTCTTCAAAGAAGTAACCAAATCATAACCATAAACATCAATCTGAGTCAACACCTTCCTAATCTCCTTCCCTATGTTAGGATACTCTTTCGACCTCGCAATAATCTTAAAAATTTTCGTAGGCTCAATATTCGAACCAGCAATCGCCGCCATATGAATCGTAGCAAACGGCAACTCCTGCGAAATCTTCTTCTGAATAGAACCAGCCTCACTCGCAGGATAAAGATAAAATCCAGCCAAAACCAAACCAGCAAGACCAAACGGCAAAACAACATAAACCCAATTACTAAGGCTAACAATTATCATCACAATAAAAATAAGAAAACCGACAACAAACGCAATCATCATAGACATAAGCATCATGGACAAATAACTCGACAACAAAAACCTAATATTCGCCTTCTTCAAATCCTTCGCCAAACTACCAAACTGAGGAATCAACTTATCAGAAAGTCCCCTAAAAGTCTTATTCGAAATCTTAGTATACGAATTCGGACCCCCAACAACCGTCCCAGCCTTCTTCGCCTTCATATTCCTAATCCCAACCAATGCCCCTTCAGACAATTTCAATTTCTTCAAAAACTCTTTCTTATCATCCTTATTAATCGTAATATATCTCTTCTCTTTAGTCGCAGGCGAAACATAACTCATCTTAACAGTCTCCTTCTGAACAGGCAAAGTAGACTTAGTCGCAACAGCCCTAAGTGGAAGAGAAGGCTTCTGAACAAACTTGGCAACCGGCGACCATTCTTTCAACAAACCCGGCACAGCCCTATTCAACAAAACCAACTGTTCGGACAAAGCCCTCAAGCTAGAAAGATAAAACGCCTGATTTCCCGCATCATTCTGCATACTAATATAAATCGCGTGCATATCCACAACAATCTTTTTCTCCTGTTCTATATTCTTCTTCAAATCCTCAAACATCTTTCACCCTCACAACTGAATAAACGGTTACATGAAATATTTTTAATATCACTTCAAACATATTAACCTCCCATCATCACACTATCAATCTGCTTATGCAAATCAAAAATAAATGTCCTCAATTTATTTGCATCAGTAGTTCTATTCTCAGCAACAGCCTTCTCTAATCGCAAAACTCCCTCTTCCATAGAATTAACCAACTGCCCAACAAATTCAACGTCTACCATGTCGAAATAAAGAAAGCCTTATTTATTAATGTTACATTCAACTACACGGAAAGTAATCCTCACCAGAAGTCTTCAACCAACTCTCAGCACAAAGTTCAACACTATCAAAATAATTTCCCTCTCCAAAATTACCAGTAAGCGAACCACCATCACAATAAATATCATATCTAGCATCACACACTCTGTTTTCTTCAATAAGATTATTATTAGAATTCCTCAAAAATATATTAGAAAAATATTTCGACGTCATATTATTATCCTTAACATGATTCCCATTCGAACTCGAAAAATAAACACTAATATTATTATCAACAAAATTATTTTTTAATAATCTTATTATTATCCCCACCAACAAAAATCCCCTTCTCAAAACGCCTTATATTCCCACTTTGAACCGTAACATTATTAGCATTAATACGAACCGCATAACTATCAGCAAAACCAGAACCATTAACGACATAATCATTCAGATACAAAACAACATTATTAACATTGATAACAAAACAATCTCCTGACGTCACAAGATTCAAATCCTTAGTTAACGAATAAATCTCGCCATAATCAAAATCACTTTTACAATAATCAATCGCAGTCCCAATAATCTCATTATCAGGGACAACAATTCCTGCAACAACATTATTCTGCAACACATTATCCCTGGCCTTAAGCCTCGCCACATCCCATTCTGATTCAGTTAAAAAAACAGGTTTAATAGGCAACATAACCCTTCCCGAAGCAGACCCAAGCTGTTGCTTCTTCTTAACCCAAAAAACAGGAGCAACCTTAACAAACTGCGGAACCTCATTCATTATCTCCGCCTCAAAATCAATAGAATACATTTCCATCCCATTAACCTCTGGCGCATTCTTCGTCCTAAAAGTAGCCGTCTTCCCTTCTATCTCAAAAACAATATCCAGCGCAACAATCTCCGCCTCATCAGACCCACGTCGAACCTGAACAAACACCATATTATGTTCCTCATCAAAAACAGTATAACCCTCAAGAGAAACAGTTAAATGAGTAGTCATCAAACTAGTATCATTCATCTCATTAAACCACGGCACAATCCACATCCAAGCAATAACAGTAGCCGCAACCGAAAGAAAAATAATGAAAACAGTAATCACAATTACAGACATCCCTCTTTTTTTCATAAAAAAATATAGAAACTACATTATATAAAACTAATTAAATTAACTTCTAACAACTCCGTATTTCTTCAAAACAACTTCCGGCGTCTTCGCATAATCATTCACAACTCTCTGCAACTCATCATAACCAAGAACCTTTTTCTGAAACAAAGTATAAATCAATCTAGTCCTCGTCTCAAACTCTTTCTGAATTTCATCAAGACTCATACCATATCTCTCACGAATCTTCTCAAAAACCTTGCTCCCCTTCGCGTAATAAAATTTATCATCAGCAGGACTCCATTTGAAAGGAGTTTGCGTTATAGCAGCCCCGCTTTCAGAAATCTTTACAACCTCAACAACTTCCCTAAGTCGCCTGGTCTCATGCCCCCCAACAATAGCATGCGTCATAATCGCCATTACATCCAAACCATTAACCAACATCGGCGACAAACTAATTGGCGGAGTCATCAACCTACGAGTAATAGACTCAACAGAATCACCGTGCATCGTAGATATCGAAGCGTGACCCGAAGCCATACCCTGAAACAAAACACTAGCCTCTTTACCTCGCACCTCACCCACAATCACATAATCGGGATTCTGTCTAAACGACGCCCTAAGCAAACTAAACATATCAACAGTCCCAACACCCTCTGCAGAAACACCGCTCCTCACAACAGACGGCAACCAATTCTCTCTAGGCAAATTCAATTCACGAGTATCCTCAATCGAAACAACACGATTCTCTTGCGGAATAAAAAATGCAAGTGCATTCAACAAAGTCGTCTTACCAGAAGCCGTCCCACCAACAATCATCAAATTAGACTGATATTGCAACGCTATCCAAAAGTAAGCCAACATCTCAGGACTCAAAGTATGAAACCCAAGCAACTGAGTCGGCGTCCAAGGAGTCTTAGTAAATTTACGAATTGTAAACGTCGGCCCCTTCGAAGTAATATCTTCAGTATATGTAGCATTAACCCTTGACCCATCCGGCAAAGAACCATCCAAAATCGGATTCGCATACGAAACATACCGCCCAGTTTTCTGCGCCAACTTCTCAACAAAACTCGCTAACGGCTCCATCTCAGTAAATTTCACATTCGTCTTAATATTCCGAAACACTCGATGAACAATATACATATTCTGATCCTTCCCATTACATTCCAAATCCTCAATAAAATAATCCCTCATCATCGGCTCAATCTCATTCAACCCAATAAAATTCCTATACAAATAATAAAACATCTTCTTATAAGATTCCTCTTCAACCGCCAACCCAAGCTCCGACACAATTAACCGCGCAGTCTTATCAATATAATCCAACAAGCCCTCTTGCCCATTCTCATTGCCCGCCATATTAACATCAACAACTTCTCTCATCGCCTGTTCAATTCTATCCAAATTCTCCTTTTCCTCGCCAGTAAGAATCGGCTCCTCAACATCATAAACAACCTCCCCCGATTTCGCATCATAATAAACATGAATCGAAACATACGGCGCAATAACCATATACCTCACATCTATCTTAGTCTTATCCTCAAACTTAGGAATAGCTGGCACCTGCGGATTAAGATTTATACTAACGTCACCCATACCAATCACAAAGAATCACATTATATAAAACTAACTTAAAGGAGGGTGAAACCGAACAATTCGCTTTTGCAAAAAATAAAATATAATACAAATATATGTACTATTGAAATATTGTACCAATATAATAATAACTAATAAGTTCCACTTCTTATGTCCTTTTTCCTAACATGTTTTATAACCCATAAAGCATTCTCTTAATACTTCCCAACTCATCCAACAACTCATCCCTCTTAATCTCAGAAATATACCCCTTCCTAAAAATCACCAAAACCCAATTTTCCATCTCCCCACAACTCCCCGTAGCATTATGCAAATAACTAATATAATCTTTACTAGTAAACTTATCGGCTCCTTCAGCCATATTTCCACTAATGCTAGCAATTGCCCTCCTAATCTGACTACCTAACTCATACTTCTCAAATTTAGGAAACCTAAGAACAACCTCATCAAAAACACCAATCAAATCAATTGCCTTCCAATAGCAATCCAATTTCTTAACGTCCCACATAAAACATATCAACAAAACAATCTTAATAAAATCTATCATACAATCCATTCTCAAAACAAATAACAAAAACCGCCACCTCGGGCGACAACGTCGCCCTACTAATACACCAATATAATATTACACCAGTATACCAAAGAGAAACAAAACTTCTCATTATGCCGCACTCAAATCAATCATAAGATTATCATCATCTTTTCCAGCGTTTCGAATCGTAAACTTGTATGGTGCCGGTGCCGGATCCAACTGCTTCATCCCAGAATTACTTCCCTCAAACAAAATATCAACACTATAATTAATTCTCAACTCAATCTCCCAAGGACTAGCAACCCTCGTCATAACATCTACCTTTCCATTAGGAACCCAAAAATCCTGCTGACTATAAAGAAAACTCGAATCAAGTATCCACGAAATCGTATCCTGCTCCATATCAATAATCAACGCACCTTTCTTAATCTCCAAATCAACAATACGCTTATTTCCCGCCGCTCCCTGAACAGAATAAATCTTATCATCAATCTCCGAAAGCGCCGCAATCGACTGCTCAATCACAATCTCATCCTTCTTCGCATTTATCTGCGGCAAAGCAACCGCCATCACCAAACCAATAACAGCCAAACCTATCAAAGTATAAATAACAGTCTCGACCCAAATCTGTCCACTATTTCCAACATTAAGATTTAGGATACTCTTCGAGCACCCTTTAGAATTTATTCGCCTCATAAGCATAAAACAAAAAATATCTTTATATACTTGTCGAAAAAAATATCGAAGGACCCCGAAGGGCCCAATTAAAAAAATTAAAAATAAATTAACTTATGTTATCTATGGAGTACACTTTGGAATTGTAATTACAGCACTACCTTCACAAAGCTTTTCTGTCTGACCAGATTCTACTCTAGCAGCAACAGAAGCACTATCGATTTTAGCAAGACTAAAGTTTAGAGGATTCGTTGATGACTTATTTCCAATAACATAAACCTTTGCTCCATTAGGAGTAGGAAGTTTTGACGTAATAGTAACAACATCACTATTTCCTTGGTAACTACCTGAAATATCAATACCTACAAGTTTAAAATCACCAGTAGACCTAGCAACCTGAATTGAAACATTCCCACTTGTCACATCGTAACAACTGTAATCACTTATAACACTCAAAGAAGCAGATGCATCAAAACATTCTGTAGCACCTCCAAGCTCAGTATAAATCATAGGAATGATAGCAGCCCAAATAATTGTAACAGCAGCAACAGTAATCAAAATTATTAATACCGTAGCAACAATCGCACTTATACCTTTTTTATTTTTCATTTATATCATACCCCCTTTCAAGTTCGTTTAATTAGGACATGTCCCAATACGAAATACAAGAAAACATATATTATAAACGTTACTAAAAATATTTTTCACACTTATAAAAAAACAAAAAATATCGAAGGGTCCCGGAGGACCCAAATTAAAAAATTAAAAAATTAAAAAATTAACTTACCTATTTATGCAGTACACTTTGGAATTGTAATTACAGCACTACCTTCACAAGTCTTAGATGTCTGACCAGACTCTACAACAGCAGCAACAGAAGCACTATCAACAGAATCGAAAGTAAAATTCCCATCACAAGCAGCAGTACCATCAGCTCCACAGCTTGCTGTTACACCACCTAATCCAATCTTATAGACTTTAGCACCATTAGGACTTGGAAGATCATTAACCCCTGTAATCTTAAGAGTCTCACTATTTCCACCTGAATATCCTGTTACATCAAGACCTACAAGTGTAAATTCTCCAGTAGTTCTAGAAACCTGAATAGTAACATTCTCACCCTCCTCATAACAACTGTAATCTGTAATAACACTCAAAGAAGCAGATGCATCAAAACATTCTGTAGCACCTCCAAGCTCATTAGAAATCATAGGAATAATAGCAGCCCAAATAATAGTAACAGCAGCAACAGTAATTAAGATTATTAAAACCGTAGCAACAATCGCACTTATACCTTTTTTATTTTTCATTATATTATACCCCCTTTCATTTTTGTTTACATTAATGAGATTCGATTTTTAATCGAAATCATCGGCTTGTTTAATAAATTTGAAGACCGATTTTTAACCAACCCCCTTAATTACTTTTTAATTAGGACATATCCTATACGAAACACAGGAAAACATATATTATAAACATTACTAAAACAAATAATAACCATTAACCCGACGAGCAAAACCCTACCATTATACCAATACACCATTACACCAACGAGAAGCAAAGTTTCTCGTTAAATCGTCTTCCCCACATCCACACAAGTAAAAGCTTTATTCGCTGTCTTCCCCCGAACATTCCCAACCAAAGCAGGATAAGCAATTATCTGTTCCGGAACACTATCATCCTTCATCTTCAATGTAACCTCTCTCTTAACGGCATCTCCAGCATCAATCCTAAAACCAAACTTCGTCACCTCAGCATTCCCTCCCTGAACCATTTTTATATCCAAATGAAAAATATCCACATTACCAAGATTACGAACTTCCAAATAGTCAACCCCACCCTCAGTAATTCTCTCTACTCGAAAATCAACCTCACCACATTTCTCACCAATAGGCCTCCCAAACTTTTCAACCTGCTCACTAATAAAACCACGCGCCCACAAAAAAATCATCGAAGCCAAAACCAAAACTAACATTATCATCAAAACACTTGCAATCACCGGCGACAACCCCCGCTTACCATCCACTCTTTTCATATTATTACTTGTCTCCATATTTTATAAATGTAATTATTATAACTTCCTTCTAATAAACAATCCGAACACTCAATCTCCAAGCACCATCCTGCCGCCAATTCTCCAGCAAAGCTGAGCCATCCGTCAAAAACGAGCCATCCACGAAGTGAGCCATTCGACATCAGTCGAGCCATCCAGTATCTCCATCGGGGATACTATCTAACTTCCTTCCGAACAATCAATTTCCTGAAAAGCATAAGCCTTGCAACGAATCTTCCCACCAACATCATTCACATAAGGCTGAACCTCAAGAAAAGTTACATCATTCAATTGTCGACCATTATCAACAAGATAATCAACAAAATTATAAGTCGCAACAGTCTCATTGCCAGGAATGATAGGAAAACCAGAATCATCAAAAGAAAAAAAACCAGACTTAGCATCAGGCCTATTATGAACTCTTAACTCATAACCATCAACAGTAAACAATCCCTTATTCTTCAAAATCACAGTTATACGACCACCTTCTCCAGCATCATTCGGCTTAATACATTCATAACTTCTTATAATAAGATTAACGCCCCCCGGACAATCCACTGTATCATCAGGCTGAACATAAAATCTCAACCAACCATAAACCATCACAGACAAAGCAATCGTAATCGAAATCAACAAAACATACGCAACAATATTGCTAAGCGCACTCTTATCTCTATTTAACGGCGACAAAGCTCTCATCATTAACTCCTTTTTGCATTATAAAAACAACCTGCCTATGCTTAGAAATCGGAAACGTAAAATCATGCCCCTCAACCTTCACAGTCAATTCATTATCATCCCCAAAATCAGAACCCATCAAAGTCCTACGTCCTGCCCCTTCATTAAAATTCTCAATAACATCCTTAACAGGCTTACAATAATTTCCATAGCAAATAGTACTTATCGCTCCAGTGCCTCCCCCTTCAAGAAGCTGAGAATTAGTAGAATCAGTATCGCCAACATCAAGAAAAGCTTTCTCAGTACCATAATTCCTCAGTTCCATTTTCGTATCATTCCCAAAAATAAACAAAAAATTCGCCTCAGGATTCCTATCTCTAATATCCTCAGCAAAAGAATCAACAAAGTTAGTCAGATTAGCGTCCTCATCAAACTCAGTATAAATCTCATAATCTAAAACAGCCCCTGCTTCCCTCTTCACCTCATAACTAAAATCATAAAAACTCCCAGGCTCATTATTCACAATCGCCCGATTCGACGTAAGTCCCAAACTAAGAACAACCGCAGAAATTATCACCGCCGCCAACAAAAAAAACTGAGCACGCTTCCCTGTCACCATAACAAATAAACAATTAACAACTTTATAAAATTACCCTCAGACTCACTGCTGCCTAACCCTACATTGATTTTAATCAGGAAATTTCGCAAAGTAAAATAATTCGCAGTGTACAAACACACATAAGAATTCTTTTACCAAGAAATTTTCGAATAAAATTAATGTAGGCCGACGAGTTGCTCAAATCGGGGGTAAAGAGGTTGCTGATAATCCTCAGTTCTGCGACCCTTTAAGCACCTAAATCTTAACTTAGGGCTGCTTCATTCCTGACCTGACCCAATTCATAAAGACAAGATCAAAAAGGACAAAACCTCAACGTCAAATCAACGACATTAACAACTTCATCTCACGTCTCGCCTTGCAGTTCGCCATAAGTCCATTTGCGAATAGCGAGGGACTAGCTCGCCAACCTGCCTACAATGAATTAGAGAAAACTCAATATATAAAATTAACTAATTATAAAAATCAATTATTTACTATCAAAGAATTTATAATACAAACCCACCTAAGTAAAACATGAAAAAAGGTGATTTGGCAATTGCCCTCTCGGGCGGAAGTGTAAGAGGCCTAGCTCACATCGGATTCTTAGAAGTCTTAGAAGAAAACGACATCAAAGTCGACTACATCGTAGGAACAAGTATGGGCGCCCTTGTCGGCGGAATATACGCGGCCGGCAAACTTAAAGAACTAAAGAAAAAAATACTCAAACTATCGAAAAGTCGAATTCTATCCCTTCTCCTCTCAAACAAAATCCGAAAAGGAAACACTGACATAAAAGAAATAGAAAAATTCATAGAACCATTGATCAAAGGAAAAAGAATGAAAACCCTCGAACCTAAATTCACGGCAATTGCAACAGATCTAAAAACTGGCAAAGAAGCATATCTAGAAGAAGGATCACTTTTAAAAAATATCAGCGCAAGCATTTCAATCCCAGGAATATTCCAACCAGTCAAAATAAAAAACATGCTACTTGTGGACGGCGGAGTAATCGACCCACTACCAAAAGAATATGCCAAAGAAAAAGCTAAAAAAGTAATAGCAGTAAATGCAATGCCAACAAAAGTAAATTACAAAAAAGGCGGCGACACCTTTGACATATTATCAGAAACAATGGGAATAATGACAAACAAATTAATAGGACTTGGAAAAAAGAAAAGCAACGACCACTTATTCGTGCAAATAAAAACTAGAGGCATTGATTCTTTCGATTTCAAAAGCGCTTCTCGTGTAATAAACCTCGGAAGAAAGGCCGCAAAAAAACATATCAAAAAAATAACTAAGCTCTCCAAATCATAACAAGAAAAACTTTATAGATTTTCCAAAGAAAATTTATCCATGAATTACCTAAGGCAATACTTTATAATACCTCGTTCCTCAAATTCTATATTGCCCACATCGCATAGTGGTTATTGCACCGGGTTGCTAACTCGGGCCCTTCGGGGCGCCTCGGTTCGACTCCGAGTGTGGGCGTCTAGTCGAAGAAGAGGCGTGCCTTGGCGAACAATTCGCCCCGAAGAAAATAAATTTTATAGATATTTTTCCGAGGTGAAAATTGTGAGTAAACTCCGAGAGTGGGCATTCTATTGAATCAAAGCATTAGATTTACTTACAACATTTACCAACAAAAAAACCACCATCCATCAGCATTAACTACCAACATCATAACTCAACGTCAACGTCAACATAAAATGTAATTCCTTCAAAGTTATAAGAAAGATTTATAATATATATATTATAAATATAAATATTCAACTTCGGTTGAATCGTTTTGGCTTCGGTCAAAATGTTGGAAGGTTAAACAGCTTCGGTTTTTTTGCCTTCCTCTTCATACTCAAAGTTCTTCGGAACCTTGAGACATTTGATTTCGGTCAAATGTATGGAAGGTTAAATAGCTTCGGTTACTTAGCCTTCCTCTTCATACTCAAAGTTCTTCGGAACCTTGAGACATTTGATTTCGGTCAAATGTATGGAAGGTTAAATAGCTTCGGTTACTTAGCCTTCCTCTTTTTTATCTTTTAACTATCTAAATATTTATAAACAATTCAAAGCAATTTAACTCATGGAAAAAGAAATAGGTAAAATACCAAAAGGCGAATACCAAGGAACAATAACAGAAATTATCGTAGGAATCAAAGAATACAACGGACGAGTCGGAGTAGACATTCGAGAATTCACACAAAGCGAACAATACACAGGACCAACAAAAAAAGGACTACGAATCCCTGCAGACAAATTCGAAGATTTCAAAACAATGATTAATTCCATTCAGCCATCAGATCTATCAACCGAAACACCCGCACCAATTCGATCACAACCACAATCAGAACCAGCAGCAATCGACAGCGACGAAGCCGGAATCGACGAGCAAGGATTAATGTAGCCCGATCAAGATTGAACTTCGCAGAAGTTCATAATTCAGAGGGTTCTCCTTTGCGAGACAGCGATCAAGATTGAACTTCGCAGAAGTTCATAATTCAGAGGGTTCTCCTTTGCGAGACATTTAATCTCTAGAATTTCGCGTAACGCAAGCCACTCTGGTGAGGCTATCCACCTTAGAAAGCCTATCTCTTCTTTTCTTAAGTCCTTTAAGACTCGTATCGTTTGAACAAAACGTATGCTTATATGCAACATTCAATCCCTTATCGGTAAAAGAATAATCACCGTTAAAACCCATAGAAAGATACTCCTCCTCCAAACAATGAAGCATATCTCTCCTAACATCATCATGACCCGTACTACAATTGTATTCACAAACCAATCTATTAACACCAACACTTCCCTCATAATTATTTCTCAAAACAGCCGATATCTTCGATATCATGATCAACAGCAGGACTAGCTCCACCATTATTCCCAAGCAAAAAAATTCCAGGACTCATCAAATAACTTGAAAATATCTCTATTTAAAATTTATCTTCACAAACTTATATCACCAGAGATACCTAAAGGATTATAAACAAAACAGTACTCATACTAACAGGTGATAAATGGTCTGGCTAGAAGTAGAAACAAAGGTGAAACTAAATGATTCTCAGGTTCCTGAACTTAGAAAGCGAATCAAAGCAATTGCAAAATTAAAAAAGAAAGGAACCAAGGCCGACGATTATTTCGCAATCCAAGAAAAAGGCTACCCAAAAAAAGCATTCCGAATCAGAACAATGTCCGACGCCACCGAAGTCACTTTCAAAAAATGGATAATGGATTTATGGACCCCAGAAGTTGTAGTAAAACAAGAATATGAATTCACATTAAACGGAAAAGAAGAAACACAAGATTTACTAGCTCTATTCGAAGACATGGGTTTCAAAGAGTGGGTAAAAAAAATCAAACGAAACGAAACCTACAAATATAACAAAAACAAAAAATTATCCATAGAAATAAACCACGTAAAACATCTAGGATACTTCATGGAAATGGAATACCTCTGCAAAAGATCTGAAGCAAAAAAAGCAATCAGATTAATTACAAAAGTCCTAAAAGAACTAGAAATAGATTTCAACCAAATTGACAATACCGGATACACAAAAATGCTCTGGTACAAAGGAACAAAAGGCAAACATAAATTTATAGACAAAGAAACAGCATTATGAAAAAAGGAATAAAATATGTCATAAGAAAAAAGAGTGGCTTCTGGCCAAGCGAAGAAATGAAGAAAGTTGCAAACATGACCGACCCAAAAATTTACGACAAAGCAAAAAAAAACCCTATAAAATTCTGGGAAGAATTAGCAAGAACAGGATTAACATGGGATAAAGAATGGGACAAAGGATACACAGAAAAACTCCCATACTTCCAATGGTTCAAAGGCGGAAAATTAAACTTCTCAGTAAACTGTGTAGACAGGCATTTAGATCATCCAGAAAGAACAGCATTAATCTGGGTCCCAGAACCAAAAGATGAAAAACCAATAAAAATAACTTACGGAGAATTACACGACAAAATCAGCAAATTCGCAAACGTCCTAAAAGCTAACGGAATAAAAAAAGGTGATGTCGTTTCCATCTATCTTCCAATGATACCACAAGCACTAATCGCAATGCTCGCATGCACAAGAATCGGAGCAATTCACTCAGTCGTATTCAGCGCATTTTCAGCAGACGCACTAAAGGCAAGAATACAAGATGGTAAAGCAAAAATACTAATCACAGCAGACGGATACTTCCGAAGAGGGAAACCAGAAAACTTACTAAAAAAAGCAAAAAAAGCAGCAAAAAAAACAACTATTAAAAAAATAATCGTAGTAAACAGAATTGGTAAAAAAGTAAAAGGTAAAAAATTCCTAAACTTCGATGACGAATTAGAAAAAGCTGACTCATATTGCGAACCAGAAATGATGAACTCAGAAGACACCATGTTTTTATTATACACATCTGGAACAACCGGAAAACCAAAAGGTGTTGTGCACGACACAGGTGGTTACGCAATTCAAGCATACCAAACATGCAAGTGGAACTTCGATCTTCGTCCAGGAGACATAATGTGGTGCACAGCAGACATCGGATGGATTACCGGACACACATACGCGATGTACGGACCCCTATTAACAGGAGCAACTTCTCTAATATATGAAGGCGGGCCAGATTACCCAAACCCAGGAAGATGGTGGAAAATAATCCAAGATCACAAGGTCAACATATTTTACACAGCACCAACTGCCATAAGAATGTTCATGAAAATAAATCAAAAATGGATCAAAAAATACGACCTATCATCACTAAAAATTCTAGGATCAGTAGGAGAACCAATAGACAAAGAATCATGGATATGGTACTTCAACAGGATCGGCGGCGGAAGATGTCCAGTAATCGACACATGGTGGCAAACAGAAACGGGCGGAACATTAATCAATACATTTCCAGGAATCGGACCATTTGTCCCAACAATATCTGGAAAAAGCTTTCCAGGCATAACACATGTCATTGTAGATGACAAAGGAAAACCAATGCCAAAAGGAAGACAAGGATTCTTAGCACAAAAAAGCCCATTCGCTCCAGGAATGCTCCACGGTATATACAAAAACCACAAAAAATACGTCGAAACATACTGGAAAAAATTCAAAACAATGTATGACACAAGTGACGGAGCATATTTAGAAAACGGTCTAATAAGAATCACTGGAAGAACTGATGATGTAATGAAAGTTGCAGGACACAGGCTAGCAACAGCAGAAGTCGAAAATGCAATCCACGACAACCCCGCAGTAGGCGACGTCGCAGTAGTTCCAATGCCAGACAAGATAAAGGGACAAGTCCCAATAGCATTCGTAGTACTAAAAAAAGGGTCCCCATCTGAAAAATTAGAAACAAAATTAAGAAAATATGTCGATGTCAAAATCGGACCAACGGCAAGACCAAAAAGAATATTCTTTGTTCCAGATCTACCTAAGACAAGATCCGGAAAAATAATGAGAAGAATCCTAAAGGCACTTCTAATCAACGAAGAACCAAAAGGACTAATGACATTAGTTAATCCAAATTCAGTTGACAAAATTAAAGAAATTATCGGCGACATATCTTAATAAATCTAATATGAGACTAAATATTATTATCGGCGGCAAGGCAGGACAAGGAATAAATAAAGTCTCACAAATCGTATCAAACGTCCTATCTAAATTCGGATACTTCACATTCAATTACCGAGACTACCAATCCCTAATCCGTGGCGGCCACAACTTCAACACACTATCAATCTCCAACGAACCGATAGAATCACACGAGGCAAAAATCGACATCTTAGTAGCCCTCGATGAACGAACAATAAAAACACACAATACAGCATTAAAGAAAAAAAACATAACAATTCTAGGAGATCAATTCAAAAATGAAGGAAGAAATCTAAACATTGCACTCGCCGGAGCATTAACAAAAATATTAGGAATCCCATTAGAAGAATTAGAAAGCGAAATCAAATCACAATTCAAAGAATCAGAAGAAGCAGTTAAAGCAGCAGGGAAAGGATTCGAATCACAAGAAGCAGTTTTCAATTTAAAAAAAATAAAAAATAATGTATCTATATTGTCCGGCAGTGAAGCAGTGGCAATCGGTGCAAGAAACTCAAATCTAGATTTATATATCGCGTACCCAATGACACCCGCAACAAATGCAATGCACGCCCTGGCAAAAAACCAAGTCGAAAACAACCTAATGGTATTCCAAGCAGAAAACGAAATCGCAGCAGCAAGCATGGCATTAGGAGCCTCATTCACAGGAGCAAAAACAATGACAGGAACATCTGGCGGAGGATTCGACTTAATGGGAGAATCACTATCTCTCCAGGGAATATCCGAAATTCCTCTAACCGTATACCTAGCTTCAAGACCAGGCCCAGGAACAGGAGTTCCAACATACACCGCACAATCAGACTTAGATATCGCACTACGAGCAGGACACGGAGAGTTCCCAAGAATAGTAGTCGCACCAGGAAACCCAACAGAAACAATCGAAAAAACATCAGAAGCATTATTTCTAGCAGAAAAATTCCGAACATTATCAATAATCCTAGGAGACAAACACCTTGCAGAATCCGAATTTTCTTCACTAAACAAGCCAAACAAAACACCAAAAATAAAAATAACAAGATTGGTTCCTGGAGAAAATCTAGTAAAAAATTCATCATACGAAACAGACAAATACGGGAACACAACAGAATCCTATAGTTTAACCGAAGAAAATACAAATAAAAGAATTTCTAAATATCGAGACGCAAAAAAATTCATCGAAAAGAATTTCGAAACAATAAAAATCCACGGCAACAAAAAATCCAAAAACCTAATAATAGGTTGGGGTTCAACTTCAGGCGCAATCAAAGACGCAATCAAAGGGCTCGATGCAAAGTTCCTCCAAGTCTTATACTGCAAACCACTTTCCCCACAAATTAAAAAAGAAATCCAAAAAGCAAATAAAGTAATATTAGTAGAATGTAATGTAACTGGACAACTCGGAAGATTAATCAGAGAAAAAACAGGAATCAAAATCGAAAACCGATTGCTAAAATATAACGGCAGACCTTTCCATTCGGACGAATTAAACTCCCTAATAAAAAGCATACTATGAAAAAGAAAATAAAAAGAGGCATTGAAAAAGAATGGAAAGATATTGCATTCAATATATTATTTGCAACCATTGCCGTCCTTATTATAATATTCCTTTACAAAGACATCGCCATAGCAACTTTCTTCGAAGTCCTTCTGGGTGTTACCGGATTAGTCAAATGGAGATCCAAAATCACTCTTGCAGTTTTCATAATCGGAGGTATCTTAGGTTCTCTTATCGAAATGATTATCATCCTAACAAGCGGAGCATGGACATTCACCGCACCAAACATTCTAAACACAATCCCTCTCTGGTTAATCGTAATATGGGCAAACATTTCAGCCTTCATATATGAAACCACAAAAGAGCTACAAAAAATAGGAATAGACAAATGAAAGATAATCTAGGAACAAAATCAGAAAACACTTGGTGCCCTGGCTGCCCAAACCACATGATCTTAGCGGCAGTAAAGAAAAGCATCTCGCACATGATCGAATCAAAGAAAACAAAACAAACTGACTTCGCAATCACAACAGACATCGGATGCCACGCAAAAATCTTCGATTACATAAACCTCTCAGGAATATATTGCCTTCACGGGAGAGCTATTCCAACAGCAATCGGTATGACGCTCGGAAACCCGAATCTAAAAGTCCTAGCGTTCGCAGGCGACGGCGCAGTATACGCGGAAGGAATCTCACACTTCGTTCACGCATTCAAATACAACGCCGACATGACACTAATCCTACACGATAACCAATCATTCTCACTAACAACCGGACAACCAACACCAACATCACAACAAGGATACGTAAGCAAAGCCTCACCGCTAGGATCCTTCGACAAACCAATGAACCCAATAAAACTAGCCCTAGCAGCAAACGCAACTTTCGTAGCCCGAACAAACGCACGAGACATCCCACACATGATCCAAACATTCACAAAAGCAATCAACCATAAAGGCTTATCATTCGTCGAAGTAATCCAAGACTGCCTAATCTTCAACAAAGACGCAAACGGAAAAGACAAACTAATGTATAAAGTAAAAGACAATATAGACAAAAAAACAGCAGAAAAACTAGCCGACCAATTCAACTACAATTCTAAATCGGGCAAAATCCCATTAGGAATAATCTACCAATCAAAAGAAAAATGCTTAGCAGAAAAATGGCCTCAACTCAAAAAACTTCTGAACAAAAAATCAAATTGGCAAAACAAATGAATACAAAAAACAATATCCCAAAACTAGAAAAAATATTACAAGACAAAAAACAAAAAACAATTGCCTTAGTAGCTCCATCATTCGTAACAAACTTCTCATATCCATCAATAGTATATCGTCTAAAAAAATTAGGATTCGACAAAGTAACAGAACTAACATTTGGTGCAAAAATGATAAATAGGGAATATGTCAAAATCTTAAAAAAATCTAAAGGACTAATTATCACTTCACCTTGCCCAGGAATTGTAACAACTATCCAAAACAACTATCCAAAACTAAAAAGCAAACTCGCAAAAATAGACAGTCCAGTAGCAGCCATAGCCAAAATATGCAAAAAACATTTTCCAGATCACCAAACAATATTCATCTCACCATGCGACTTTAAAAAAATAGAAACTGAAAAATCAAAATATTTAGACGGAATAATCGATTATGACCAACTCGAAACACTCTTCAAAAAATATAAAATAAAAAAACCGCTTAAAACAAATATCAAGTTCGACAAATTTTATAACGACTATACAAAAATTTACCCTCTTTCAGGCGGACTAGCACAAACAGCACACCTAAACGGAATAATCAAAAAAGATGAAATAGCAATCATCGACGGAATAAAAAATGTAATAGCTTTTCTAAACAACCCCGATCCAAAAATAAAAATTCTTGATTGTCTATTCTGTGAAGGCGGTTGTATAGGCGGACCACATACAAACAAAAAATTAACAATCTCAAAAAAACACAAGAAAGTAATAAAATACTTAAAAAAATCAAAACAAGAAGATATTCCTGAAAACAGAAAAGGATTATTAAAAAAAGCAAACGGAATAAAATTCAGTGGAAAGGTTTGGTTTAATTAATTTAAAATAATCAAAAGACTACCTATAATAATTATCGCTGTCGCAACCGCTCGTCTCTTAAGATTTTTCTCACGAAACAATTTCCCACCAATTAAAACCGCAAAGAAAACAGAGACCCTTTTCAAAGACAACACAAGAGCAACCGGAGCAACCCTAACAGCATAATAAAAAGTATAACGATAAGTAATTGTAATAACAGCAAGAATCAAAATCATCCACCAAGAAAATTTAAACGTCTTCTTCAAATCGCTACCCTTAGAATAAAACAAGGCAATAATAACAAAAACAAAGGCAAGAAATAAATGCTGAAAACCCATAAACGCATTCAGAGGGACACCATAATTCTTCAAAACCGCCTTATCTAAAACAGAAGTCGTCGTATACAAAATCAACGCAGTCAAAATATAACAATAGCCCTTCACCTGAACAAAAGATTTCCAAGGAGCGAAGAAACCTCTCCTGTCATTCAACTGCAAAAGATATGTACCAAAAAGAAGCAAAACCAATCCTCCAATCTCAAAAGGCATCAAAACTTCACCCAAAAACAAAAACGCAAAAACAGCGACAAGCCCGGGGGTTAAAACCAACAATGGCAAAACCCTACTTAACTCTAAATCCCTAATCCCCATCATAACAAACAAAAATGCTATCGCTCCAAGAACAGACTTAAATAACAAAACCAGAATACCAGAATAAGCAAGAACAGAATAATCAACAAAAAAGAAAAATGGTATCGCCAAAATCAAATTAAAAATTCCAAGAATCAAAGTCATCGAAAGCGCCTTTTCTTTAAACAAAATTTTCTTCTCAACAATCGCCGCAGTCGCAGAAAAGAAAGCCGAAACCAAGGCTATAACCCACCACTCTATCATCACCCAAACAAACCCTTAGCATTAATAAATATTTGCTCAGCAACGTCATCCTCGCTCAATCCTTTAATCCGAGCAATCTCCTTAATCGTCACAGAAACATTCGCAGGCTCATTCCTCGTCCCAGCATCAGCGCCCAAATACGGCGAATCAGTCTCAGTCAACAACTGCTCAAAAGGCACAATCTCCACAAGCATCTTAAAATTATCCCATCTCATAATCACTGGCGGCACACTAAACGACCACCCATTCTCAACACACCGCTTAACCAAACTCTTCTTCCCACAAAAACAATGCATCACAACATTCCTCATTTCCATATCCTCCATAATCTCAATCGCTTCCAACTCAGCTTTCCTCGAATGAATCACAACCGTCTTGTCCATTTTATTCGCAAGCTCCAACATCTTCCTAAACAACTTCTCCTGCTTCTCCGCATCCTCATTACCACGATCAAAATCCAAACCAATTTCTCCAATCGCAACACAAACATCAGCATGATCTTCAATCCATCTCAATTCACCATCAATATCATCATAGTCCCCAATCGGATACAAACCAAAACTACACTTCACACAATCATACTCCTCACTCAACTCTAAAGTCTTACGATTCCTCTCAGGATCAGTCCCTGAATTAACAACAAATTCTCCACCAGCTTCCTTAAAATTATTAA
>Ga0233410_10000152_pt1 | contig 24656 bp, 59 predicted proteins | sample Na_anoxic_1_MG_FD_179869 | JGI IMG/M metagenome (GOLD analysis project Ga0233410, IMG submission 179869) | Seawater microbial communities from Saanich Inlet, British Columbia, Canada - Na_anoxic_1_MG | ecosystem: Environmental > Aquatic > Marine > Inlet | place: Canada: British Columbia...
GTGACGATGGTGAAGTGACAGTTACCGCCCTTTATCGATGAGGGGTCAACCACGAAGGCGCCGACTACCTCTGATTCGGAGGCGCCTAACATGAAGCCAGTACCGTCAGCAGAGAAGTGTATAGCCTTAACGCCAGTAGCTACATCAGTGAGTAATACGTTACAAGATGCTGACCAGAAGATGAAGCCGCCTAACGACAGGTTACCACCACCAGCCCATACCTTGTTGGTAGATCCGTGTAGCAGATGCTTGTTACTCTTAAAGATAACTGAATCCTTAGGTGCATCCTTCATCTTAGTTAGCATGTCCTCTAGGGCTTCGTTGTTGATACGTACTAGGTCTTCTCTGCTCATCGTTATTCCTTTTGTGTTTGTTTGGTTGTTGTCGTTCATACTATGTGCGGACTGGTAAAGTCTATAAACCCGTCGATTAAAATATCCAGCAGTCTGCGAGAGTTATCCCAATGAGAGACTGTGACGTCTCCGTTTTCATATTTTTCTTTAAATTGTCTTCTTCGTGTTGAATACCTGGCTCTCGTTGTACACACCCACCTGTAATGGTTGACTCTTATTGTTTCTGTGGATATTTCTTGAGTGTATCCATGTATTAGCTGATGCCAACCACCACACGTAGGGTGTAAAAATGACCTTGTGGCGCAAACTTTCGGCAACGAAAATGATAGTTTAAATTCTTTCGGGTACTGGGATGATATATCAGAATCAAATCTAATGGCAGGGAGCGACCCATCTTCAGTGCTCCTTTCAACAAAGGCTCCGTTTACAATTGAAATTCCTTGAGAGTCGCAACTAGTTAGAAAATTACGAATGCCATTTGGATATTCATGTTGCTCGTCAACATCTGAATGTAATATCCAACTATATGGATTCTTGTATTTGTTTATTAATCGTTCTAATCTTTGAAACTTTAGAGAAGTAGTAAACTCTCCGATAAAGGTTTCAAACTTTATATTCTTATCAATTAGCAGTGTTTTACATTGTGCGAACATTGGGCTAGTTGGGTCTGACGTATGTACTATACAAAAGATATCATCGACTTGAGCTTCATAATATTTCAAAAAATGCGGCAAGTATGCTAGATCTGTTTCTGTGCCTATACACGTAAACAGTTGAATGTTGCTTGGTAGCAATACACTGAACGGGGAGTTACTAGGATCATATTGAATATACCCTCTCTTAACTATTCTTTCACAGACCTGTGGTATCTCTTCAGCTTCTTCTTCTGTTTGGTAATAAATTATAGGAACGTTTGGTAGTTGTAATGACGAAAGATGTTTTAAAATCAAATCCTTTGAGAAGTTATGAGGATCGTGAATACCTCCAATGACAATAGCTTTCCAATCATTTTCCATTAAAGGTAATATGTCAGCCATATTAAACCAATAATTCACATGGGAGGTTTGTATATGTGATATGGAACGATGCTCATCTTGAGAGGTTGACACTAACGTAGTATCAAATGATCCCAACTGATTAATAGAAGGAAATGATCCTAAAGCTAATATCTTTGATCCTGAACTTATATGTTGATTTATCCATTGCGATACTGTCATGTTGAATTTAATCCTGTTTAACTAATCTTGAAAAGATGGACTGCATCTAAAACGTGGTCTGTAATAGCGAGATATTTATTATTAGGTGAATCTTCTACGCCGTGTATAGAACTCCACCCATTTGTAGTTTTATAAATCTCTAAAGGAGATGACAAGGAAACACTTTGTTCGTCAAAATCGAATTGTAAAATTCTGCTTCCGTATTGATCTACAGCAATAATAGTATCAGTACCGAGAAGAGTGATTCCTTCAAAGTGGCTTTCACTAAGAGGAGTAAGGTAGCGAGCCTCAGAAAATTCACCACTCGCTGGGTCATAAGCATGTATAGAAATAAACGAGGAGGCACCTGTATGTGACTTAGGTTTTGCACTACTAGCCCATGAACAGAACACCCACTTTTCGTTTTGAGTAAAGCAGAATGATTTAGCATAATGGGTTGGTCTTTGAGCATGGCTTTTAATCCTAGAAATCACTTCTAATGATTCCCTGTTAAGTATAACCACAGATGGATTCTCTCCAAGCTGTGCAACAAAAAGAAACCTTCCATCTGGAGAGAATTGAACACCGTGAACAAATTTCGTACCTAATGGTTTCGATTGTTTAAAACTTTGCGTCTGAATTGTCCCATCTTCATCTACACTAAAAAGTTCAATATTATTATTTTTTGATGAATTGGTTACAGCTATTACTCTTTCCTTTTCAAAGTAATCGATGCCGCCAGCACGGTAATTTAGTCGAATGGTTTGTTTATGTTCTAACGAACTCTGTTGTTCGTTGAAGTGAAAAGCGTGTAACGATTGGCCATTTAGATTAGATGCAACCAAAGTTTTTTCATCAAGCCAAGTTACATCCGAGCAGGTAGAAAGCCTAGGCTTCTCTCCAATAAAAACTTCCGGTGGGTTGCCTTTAATAGAGACGTCTCCTAATCTCTCCCGTAAGATTGAATCCGGCATTAATAATGTGTCAGTTAATTCTAATTGTATTGACATTACCATTAGAAGTCGAACCGAATGAGATTAACTACTCCCGTCTCGTCTTGGTCATCTTGGTTTGGTATCTCTACTCGTCCATTGACGCAAGAGCAGGCTATTAGAATTAGGGCTAGTATTAGTAACTTCTTCATTGTGGCTCTCCTTTACTCATTTATTATACAGGGCAGAGCTTGTCCTTAAAAGGTGTGATAGCTAAAAAAAAGCCCCGAAGGGCTGTTACAGGTTACCCTGCCTATTGGCTTATCTTGGCTAACACGCTTGGTGCAAGTGTCAGGCTAAGATGTCTTGGCTTCGTCTTATTGAATAGCTCTGAGTACTCCTCAGCCACATAGTCAAGCTGCTCGTCCGTGAGAAGCTGCTCGTCATAGACGCACTGCTCCATATCTCTTGGTACTATCAGATTATCGATTTGCTCCTCTGTTAGTAAACGGAGAGCTGCACGGTAATCGACTCCAAGTGACTCATACTCATCGAACAAGTCCAAGTAAAGCTCTTTGCTTTTCTTAGCTTGGGCTTTGCTGCTTGATACTAAAGTTACTACTACTGCTACTGCGATTATAACTATTATTGCTATCATCTTATTCTCCATATGTTTATTTTATTAGGCCCTCCGAATGAAGGGCCTATACTGCTTTATGCTGCTGTCTTAAGGATAGCGAGCTCTTCTTTGATAAGGTCGTTATACCTTTCAAGTTGTGCTGGTGCAAGAGTTCCGTGGTGACTTACCCACAGCTCTTGAGCCTTAGCTTTCTCTTTATCCTTAGCAGTTTCCTGCCTAGCTATATCACTAGCTGTAGCCTTAGCTACCTCACCGACAGTCTTATCGTTGTGCACAACACTACGATCAGAGCCGATAAATACAGTACCTAAGAAACTAACCGGGAGAAGCTTGAAAGCCTCTCCAGTCTTCAACCATTCCTGCATCTCCTCCACTTCCATGGATTCAATACCGGGCGCACTTCTAAGTGCAGTTTTGTGGGGCTCACTAAAATTAGCGGCCTTAGTAATCTTTTTGCGCAAAGATCGATTCATAATTCATCTCCTAATTGATTGGCTTATGGGGCCGTTATTTATTATGTACATAAAACGTGATAGCGATTGCTCTCACGTACACTTATTATAACTCATTTAAGGCGATTATTTAGGGCCGTTTATGAAGGACAACATGGGCTTTATTCCGTCTGCTATAGACCCATTATTGTCTAGCCCTAGTATAGATGCGTTGCGTTGGGTATCTGGGTAGAGGTAACTTCTAGAGTCTTCACCCCAGGTAGCACCTTCTCGGGCTACGTGAACTACCAGCATCTGGTCACATACTTTAAGTAGCTCATTGATCTCTTCTATGAACCCACCATCACTAAAGACGAATAGCTCGTCATCGGAGTTTGCTACGTTTGTGGCTGCCGACTTACCGAAGTAGTCCCACCCAAAATGCTGCTTACATATGACTTCTGACACGTAGATAAGGAATTGGCGTTGGCTGAAGTTATCCTTGTATCCAGTCATAGGATTCTTTGGTAGCTCATGCCATGCTACGTCTTTGAACCAACGCTCACCATACTGGGCAGTGTACCTATCGTCCCAGTCCGTTCTCTTTATTTTAGCTATCAAGCAGGCTAGGTCTAGTAGGTGATCCTTCATCTGTAGCCACTTACATTCGCCGGCAGTAGCTTCGGTCAAGGCTTTGGCCAGGGTATCTTTACCACAGCGAGGCGGTCCGTTCAAAATTATGATTCGTTTCATTCGTTTTCCTTTTCGTAAGAGGCTTAACTATAGGGGTTGTGTAGTATCCCTGCAAGTTTTGATAGCTAAAAAAAAAGCCCCGAAGGGCGTGCCCCGAAGGGACTTGTATCAGCAGGGAAGGATTTGAACCTCCATACACCCATCGTTTTGGTAGAGCTAAACGGATTCGAACCGCCGTCTTTCCTCCGTCAAGAGAAACGCATTAACCACTATGCTATAGCTCTTATTGGGGCCGCTTACCAGTTGCGGTACCTACTGCACTAAGTTACTTGTTCTTACGTCTAGGCTTAGGAATTACTCCCTTGCTTATCAGGTTGTTCCATGCGATTCGTTCTTGATACTTACCAAGTAGAAACCCACTTATTCCTGCGACTATTATAGATATACATACTAGTAGCATGTCAACCTCCTTTTAAAAAACCCCTCCGAAGAGGGGGGTGTTATTTATACTAGAGCAGGGTTCATGTTTAGAGGTGCTAGAGGTGGTACCGTTGCTGCCGGTTTTTCCTCTTGCGCGTCACTCTTAACTACGTCCGCTTCTGTTGCTGCTTCTGTTGCCTTAACTGCTGCTTCTGCGAAGCGTACCGCTTTAGCTTCTAGCGCTGCAATAATACTTTCTGAGGGTTCCTCAGGTAGTGTTACTGCTGCTAGTTCATCTAAAGTACGTGCTGTACGGATATCAATGACCGTGCGCTTTTCAGCACAAAGATTCTTGACGTACTCGTCAGCACCTACGCAACCAGCTACGCCTTTCGAGAATTGCTTCTCGGAAAACTCAGCTGCTTTCTTAACTGCCTTAGATGAAACCTCTCCAAGCTTGCATAGCTTTTCAGCTGCAAAGATTGGAGTTAATGCGATAGTACCAGAAGTTGCCACGATTGTGTGGCCGAATGCTTTCATGATGTTCATAATGGTATTCCTTATTTTATTATTATTAATAGATTATATAGAAGATATCTACTATCTTCTCTAGTTATTATAACATAAAAAGGGGCATTATTTAGCTAATAACCAGGGTGCAGCTTAGCCCTTATTTGACCGCCTTCTAGAAGCGTTAGCTGGTGTATTATATACCTAGCTTTAAGGCGCTTCTTCTCTTCTCCAGGCCAACCATAGTCAGCACCAGTGAATACGCCATTACCATTCCTGTGAAGGGTGTACCCGCATGAAGGGAAGAAGTGACCCCTATACTTCAGGACTAGATCTTTAAGCATTTCAAAGGCTATCCTTTTCTGCTTAAGTACCTTTGTCTCTCTTATTACAGAGTAGTACTGGTTATGGAGTAAAGCTTTCTTAAACTCCTCAGGGCTTAGCACAGTCTCCTTTACTGTAGTTTCTACATGTTTAAACATCAGTACCTTTCTCCTTTAATACTCGTTGTCCGTATTCATCCCAGTAGTAGTCATCCTCTGGGCCTGTCTCGCCACAGAAACATCTATGGTCGCAGCAGACCGAGAACTCTACACCACAGTGCTTGCATTCCTCTTTCCGTTGCTCACTCATCCTTACCTCCTTCAGCCTTGAGCACGGCTTTACATATGGCAAGTGCATGACTCGCGCCTGACGCAGTATTCCCCATAGTAATAGGTAGTGGTATCCGACAAGGTGAGGCTAATTGACATATGTATACCCCGTTAAGCTTAAAATGTTGAACTATATAATCCTCATCTTCTTGCCACCCCTCCAAAACCTCGAAAGCCTGAGCAACGTCTTCGTGAGGTCGCCAGACAATACCTTCATTCATTCTTGGCCGAAATGGGATGCAGATAGTGCCGTCGACGCTATGACTATACGCATCATACCCCGCAATCTCAGCGAGCTTTATTAACTCTTGCTTATTCATTCCGCACCGCCTTTTTTACAAGTGCAATGTATTGTTGTATATGACGACCAATATTATCCTCTATAACCTGCCACGCTGCGTTCTCCTTTTCGAGCTTCTTTAGTTCTGACAAATCTCTATCCATCCAATTATCTATTTTTTCGTTAAGAGAAGCATTAACAGCCTTAAGCTCTGTATTCTCCTGCTCAAGTCGCACGGCGCATGATTTTAAATCCTCAGAATCTTCAGAAATACCTTTGGGAGGTTGGATAGCTTTATATACTTGAGGGCATGTAGTCTTTAACCACTCTTCATGCGGTGGGTTTTTTATTTCACTCATCTTGTTCCTCGTAACTTTTGATTGAGAAGTCTACACCTCCAGACTCTACTACTGTCTTTAGCAGCTCTGCGAGTTCTGGGTCGTCTTCATCCTCATATCGGTTATGGTTTCCATACTTATCGATGTGAACGTGGATACCTTCTTCTTCTATTACTCTTGTACCATCTGATAGGTTCATAAAGGTATAGGATTTTCTCATTTCATCATCCTTCATTACCAGCCGTCTCCATCGACGTGGAAATAGCCGGAACCTCTTAGCATTCCATCATCAGACCAAGCTGTACCATAAGTGATAACTTTAGCAGCAACGAGGGTCTGTAGTATCTTGCGCAACTCCCTACGCTTCAGGTCTAACTTGAACTGTCCTCTGAGTTCTGCCATCAATCGTTCGTAGCATTCCCACAGGCCATTCCATTCATGAAGTATGTACGCTACTTTATACTCAACGTCGTCAAGTAGAGTAGGGTCACAACCTCTTGGTAGTATTCCATCAGGATCTGACGTCATGAGACTCTAGCCACTCTGGTACGGTTGAAGGGCCGTCAACTCCTCCAATGTTTAGGTACTCAAGCAAGGCGTCGGCAGCACCACTTCTAGCATCTAGGTGGCCGTTGACTACTAACCTTCCTACGAAGTAAGCAAGATTGTCTGCTTTCTTCTTGTGCATAGAGTATAGGAATTCCATACGCTGCTGTTCAGTAAGCTTTAGGTTAGCTTCATAGTCCATTGCGTGCTTCCTTAACTGCTCCTTCCTGTATTCTGGGTCGTTGGATATACAAGAGTCGTTGGCGCAAAAGTAACCCACTGGGCCGGCTGACGTCATATCCACATTACAATCCTCGCAAGGATAACTTGGGTCACTCATCTACGAGGCCTCCTTCTTAGACCTGGGAGGTAAGGAGCCGCCTAATGCATGCCGTCTACGACGCAGTTCTTTCTGCACCTCCGACATACTACGCTGCTTGACGCCTATCTCTTTGTTGACTTCTTTGCGGTCGGCTTTGGCCTTACGCATCCTGTCAAGGTTCTGAGCATACTGCTCCTCTGTTATCTCTTTCTTTAGCTCTTCGTCCCACCACTCTACCTCATCACAGTGTGTCTTACGCTTTAAGCATCTTAGGTAATTATCCTGCAGGTCTGTAGCCTTCTCTTCTGCCAGCTTCATCTGCCCCTGTAGGGACTCTTCCAGGTCATACAGGACCTGTATATCTAGTTTGGTGTAATCGCTCATACTTGTATTGCCTTTAAAGCTTTTAGTGTTTCTTCTTTAACGTGCCTCCTACCTAATTCGTAGGACATCCTCATAACTCTAGCCACGAGCTCTGCCTGCCTCTTGTCTGTGGTCAAGGTACCGTCGATCCATATCTGATCCTCGGCCTGCCCATCACTAGTTCGGAAGGTACCCATAGGTATGAACTCCCCAGTGCAATGCTCGTGGGCTACGAACTTAACTCTGTCTGCCATAGCAACCTCCTTTAACATAATTAATATTCTTCACACCTGATTGATCTATTTCAAACTGGTGTATAGGGAACTTTATTGTTTCCGTGGGTTCGCCACTCTTACCTATGCAATACATTGACAACATATATACCTTGTCAGTAATCTCGACAAGCTCATGGTCAAATGCTCTGCTAAGCAGGCTGGCCGCTGGTGTCATACTCCTCCTCATCTATTATGGTGAAGGTTTGTATCGTCTTCTTCTCTACTAAGACTAGCCTAGCGATATGGAAGATCATACCTAGATCGTGCTTGGCCCTGTATCCAGCAGGAAGGGCTCCTGAGATATACCATTCACCTTTTTTAGGGGAACGCTTCTCTCCTGTCATGACTGCCATAAGTTCCTTGGTAGGCGTTCTCTGTGAGAGGAAGGATGTGAATCCGAACTTCTTACGGACAGCACTAGGTGCGAAGTCACTTAGCGGGTATAGCTTTGGGTCACTCATAATTCATTCCTTATCTAATAGTAATGATAACATATTTCCAGAGAAGATAGTGATCTGCACGATTGTCCAGTTCGAATCGTCTCGATAGGTAAACGCAGTTAGTAGCGGCACGCCTTGTCCGTGGTACATAGCGTACGATCCACTTACTCTCTGTATAGTGCAAAAGGCTTTAGCCTTGCCTATACTGGTAAGAATCTTTTCCTGCTCTTTCTCTAAAGCACACCATGCGTCAGCCTCGTCCATATGTCGGTAAATACGTACAAGTTCTGAAGAGGAAGCATGCTCTAACTCCTGAATACGTTCAAAGGTGGTAGTGGTGCCTTCTCCTATGTAGCCCTCCTCCTCATGCTCTATTGAACCACACTCGTGAGTATATTGTGACGCTGGGTACTTTTCACTCATCGTCGTGCTCCTTGAATTCATGGTTAACGGATCTTAAATAGGTGATCCAATCCTCATGCAGTTTATTCCACACTAAGTCTGGGTGGTCTAGGCCGTAGATTACGTTAGCTGTAGGGAATGCGCAGGTGATCAGATCCTCCTGACCTAGCTTGTCATCCTCCTGACCTAGCTTGTCGTGGGCTATTAAGTTGAAGTACTTATACATAGTCATGTCGCAGCCCTTATAATTCCTAAGGGTCTTCTCTTTGAACTCGTCCCATAGGCCTTTGTTCATTAAGAAGATCTGCCAGCGTCTATAGTCGCTAGTTCTCTTCGGTCTCTTTTGTTTCATCGGGTTGTCTTCTTATAGGTTTGTCTTCTTTGTATTTATGTTGCTTCCACCAGGCATTCCTTCTAGGTCTAGTGAGATGTCTGTGCATCCCGCTTACGAAGTCCTTACTGGTTATGATGGCTATCTTCATGCCTACTCCTCATAGCTTTAGCGATGTGTTGTCGGAAAGTTAATCCATTAAGTTTCTTAGTTTTATAATCGTAACCTACCTCCTTGTAGTAATCCTTCAGGGAGACAGTTTCGCCTATGATAGAGAAGAGGCTTTCCTGTCCTCTGGACTTACACCTCTCTATCTCCTTATCGGCTTCGAACTCTATGTGGGGCAGGCAGTCATATACATCAAATGTATTGTGAACATATGTCTGCTCGAACCCTGCATCGAGTATACGCTTATGGAAGGCTGTCATAGACATGCTCTCCTTATAGCCTACCACCTTCACTGGTCGGAGCTTATGCATATCCCCCACCAGTGACGCATGGACTATATCTAACATTACTTAACCTCCTTGTAGTAAGTCTTCACGCCGTAAGCTCTTCGAACTCGTGTGTGATGGGCAAGGTTATGCGTATCAAGGTTCTCTGTGTATCTTCCGAGACAGGTAGAGACTCATGAACCATACGATTGTTACCATAGTAAACCTTGTTAGGCTCTAGGTGGAAACCCTCGTTAAGCTTGATGTGCGTACAATCACCGCCGCGCCCAGGTGATCCTTCAAACTCACCAGCATAGGCTTTACATGATTGGAAGTTAGATACCATAATGATACCACCCTTCTCATTCTCGTAAGAGTCTAAGTGCTCCTGCTCTTCAATGTAAGGGCCGGTCTGTCCAAGCTTCCATCCGTTTCCTCCGCCGGAGCCAAAAGACTTAAAGGGTTGGCCTGGCTCGTAGTTCATATAGTTACCGTCGATGTGTGCGCCCGGTCTTCTTAAGGTGTCATCCTTTTGGATGTTCCTACCGTGTACAGTTAAGAAGGCCATACCTTCCCGCACCTGTAGCGGTGCTACCATAGGTTCCACCAAAGCTTTGAACTCATCCGACAACCCTTTAAGAGTCTTTAGGCAGAATGGTATCATGGATTTCTCCATGTTTAAAGCTGGTACTATCAGTGCTGCGGTCTGTCTTATTTTGCTTATGATCATAATTTTATCCTTATTTTATTTTTAGTAGCTTATGTATTCTTTAGATGGGTCGGCGTCGGGGCGTCGTCTCCCAGTGTTAGGACATCTGAACCACCCTTGAATCTCTTCAGACTCATCAGTGTATTCTGTGTAGAAGCGCACGGCTTCTTCATATGTCTCGTATCAATAAACCATGTCGAAGACTAGTGGGTGTGTGCCTAGGCCTATTCGACCCTTCCCAAATGTAGCTAGGAATACGGTTACAATTGTTCCACTAGGTAGCGTCTTCCTCTTCTCTAGGGAAGCTAACTTATCTAAAAAGTCCTGATGTTCTTCTGGTGCTTCCATAGAATTTGTTCCTTTTATAGTCCTTTATTTCTTTTATGTTCTCGGCATTTGCGGATGATATCCGCACGCTCTTTAACCATGGTCTCAAGGGATTCTTGTTTTTCCTCTAAGTATTCCATGTTCTTCATTATACCGTTGGATGGTAGAGACATGGAGGCAGTGTTTATCTCCATATCTATCTGGTCTATGAGCTTCTCATAGAAGCTATCGTAATTCATAAGTTCCTACTCCTTTTATTTCTTCTGACTAGCTCCGCTCTGGAGATAGCCTCCAGGTTGCTCGGGTCGTCGTTATCTTTATCCCCGTCTATGTGGAATATCACGTAGTCTTTAGGGATGGGCCCGTGGTACTCTTCATAGACGGCTCGCGGCCTACGGACCCTTTTGTTAGGGCCAGCATGCAGATAGACGCAATCGTTCTTCATCTTCTGCACACCACCTTTCCAAGAGAGGTGGTCCGATCCCGCTACACCTTTCTTGAACTCAGTGTCGGGAGATACAGATCCTCGGGCCAGGCCCTTGTTATAGGGGGTGTGGCCTTTAAGGAACCAACCCTTGTTAGCGGTCATGCTCTCTTCCTTCTATCCTTGGCAGCCTGTTTGCGCTTATGGTTAACTCTCTTTCTTCTGGACTTCTTATCTCGGGCCAGTTCTGTTAGGTACCGTTGCGAAGGAGGTACCCAGCATCTGGGATCTTCTTCACGGTTCCACCAACGATATAAGTTAGCTAACCCTTGGCATACTGCTGCAAAGAGTATTAAAGCCATGAAGAAGATTACGATTCCTACTACCGCCCAGCCTACCATCAGTAGTACTTCCTGTAGAGTGTTCATATCATCTTACCTCCAGTTCTAGCGGGTACCTTAAAAGGCTTTGATTCTGGAGGCCCTGTATATGCTCTGACACATTTCTGGGAGCAGCAGAAGTAAACATCATTATCTTCCTTTATGCTATAAGGAACTTGTTCTGGGTTAGCTCGGAACGTACCTAGGCAGGTTATACACATGAGGTCCTTATCTGATGACCATTTGGTATACGTGCAGCTAAGACATACATACTTCTCCTTACAGGGGTTAGACCTGAACTTGCATCCTTCTTCTGCTATCAAGGGATACTTACATTCCGGACACTGCCCTGTTACTACAAGCTTCCCGTGGGCTACGGATAATAGGTGTTCTAGTTGTTCTGGGCTCATGAGTTATTCTCCATGTCCTGTTTAATCGCGCACATCAGCACAAGCAGCGCTGCGCGGGTTAAGGGGTTATTACCACCGCCTCCGTGTGTCCGGAACCTACAAGACTTTAAACCTTTATTACCTGTATTGATCCCTATGTGCATATCCCCATCGCTGGCTGCGTGGAGTGATAGCTCTCGGAAATCATCTAGGAAGTTGTCCATAGTCATCTTGTCGTAACCTTTTATCTCTTCGGGTGTGGCTCTCATGGAGTCGTCGCCTTGGAGGTTTACGGTTTCTCTAGTGTCTATGTTTGTAGGCCACCCAATCTTATCGAGAAATTCTATTATCTCTTTAGGGTCGCTTATCATAGGGGGTAGATCTTTTAGGTCCTTCATGAGGGCTTCCTCTTTAAGTACTTATCTCCCGGAGGAGTCTCTGTTAGGAAGTCTAGTAGAATATCCTTCTCACAGGTATTCTCATAGTCTGGATACTTTTCCCATATCTCCATGCCGAGGTGCTGGATGTGTCCGTCATTACCTTCAGGACCTCCTCGTGCATACCCTAGGATACGCACCCTTTCACAAGCGAACAGCTTATCGAAAGCTTTAGCCTTCTCGGCGTCAGACATCTGGGCTATCCTATTTTTGAATTCTGGCATGACGTTATCTCCTTATCATAATACTCTTGACTACAGCCTCCTGAGGCGAGTAGCCTATCGAGTCGATCTTTCTTATCTCCCTTCATAGACTTTTGTGTACATTCATGGTCTACGAACGTGAATTGGTCTACGAAGGTTTTATTACATTCACTACATATACCGTACATAATAGGTTACCTTTTTATTAAGCGGTTTTCGCCAGAATTGGCGTTAACATACGACCTTCCTTACGCGAATCTCATACGTCTGGTTGCCGGAGCAAGCGCACGTGTCGTCCGTGTAGAGGCTGTCCATAACATCGCCTAACCATAGCTCCGTCCATATACTTGCCTTACCGCCAGGCTTAACCTTGATCTCCTTTATGTGCAAGATAGCTTCATCCTGGGTCTTGAATCTTTTTAGGATCTTCAGGTCTGCACCATAGTAGCAATAACGTTCGCCTTCGTATTCCAGCTCACAATCATCGTCAGTATCCATTGATACAAACAACTCCCATGGCTTGTCGGTATAGAGGTCGTCAACTAGCCCTAGGTCGGCTACTGTGGTCTGATAGTGCTTCTCCATCTGAAGCATTTTAGCAACTTCAATAGCATGCCCAGTAGATGCCGATAGGCTTACCATGGCTTCGGAGGGGTTGTCTAGCATCTCGTAAGCATCTGTAAGATACTTTTCGACTGCTTTTATATGTTCATCCATACTTATTCCTTTTGATTTAATTTAACTAAACGAGAGAACTGCGCTACAATCCCCATAAGTTTTATTGCTGATCCGCTACCACCTTTGGCATCAATTTGCAACCCTTCGAGCATCGCCCTTAGCTTAAGATAGGATACACCACCATCAGTACCTGAAAAACAATCCAATATTGGTTCAAGCAACGCTGCCACCTCATCAAATTCACTCATTCAGTATTCCTTATCTTTATCTCCCAGTACCCAATCTCCTCTGTACGTAAGTAAGTGGATTCTAGCTCAGGGTGGGTTTTTATATAATAGTTTACGAAGTCTAAGAGCTGCGCACCTTTAGCCTTCATCTGATTATCTACAGGGTAGTCAATACGAATAGTCCCATTCGTGGCGAGTAGTAGGTCCATCTTATCGAAGTCATGATAGGCGCACTCAGCACATATCCACGCTCGCTTATCTCCGATGAAGTGTTTGTCGCAGGTAGTGCAGGTACAGTGGTAACCTCCCGGCGCCCACCCGCCCTGTTTAGGGCGTAACGACTCTTGAGGAAAGAGGCGAGAAGCTCGCTTACTCATCCTCGTCACTACCTTTAAGGTAGGTAGCTTCTTGTAGCTGATAACCTAGCAGAGCCCATATTTGGTCTTTGGCCTTATTAAGAGCTATAGGTCCACCTATCTTTAGGTCAAAGTTGGCAGGGTTTACACAACCTGCGAGTCCTACCACTTCGTGACCGTTCGTCATAGTAACTGTGGCCGCTGTCATCTTCGTGCCTAGCTTAGTGTACTCCACCTTTTTTATAGAGGCTTCTACGTCTTCTGGTGTGATTCTATCTTTCATGGTATATTCCTTTAGTTATGTATATCAATAGTTACGGCGATCCAGTCATCTGTGACCTTATCGTATGGGTTCTGGTTGTTATAGTCTTCAATACCAGCCTGTATTGTGCCATCCCAATCCGTATCTACATAATCGTCCCCAGTCCATTGACTCTGTTCGAGGAATGTAGGGTAGCCTTCTGTGTGCCTCTTGGCTATGATAAGCTTACAAGCTGTAAACTTGTCAGGTAGTTCCTTCACTAAGCACACATCGGGATATTCCCAGTCAGAGTCGTACTGACTCTTGGCTCCATGTTTAAACAAAGGACAAGCGCCCTTCTTCTTAAACATCTTCTGGTATAGCTCGTCTACTCTATCAACGTCCTCAGGAATTAGCTCTTGCTTTCCACACTGTAGGCCTGATACCTTTACCTCCATCTTAGTAAGCTTTTTGTAAAACTTATCAAGGGTATCTTTATCAAGCTGCTGGAGAGTATGCTCTGATGCCCAACGACCACCGGCAACGTACCAATCCCAAACGCTATACTCTAGTGGGTGAAGTAGCTTAGCTACTAAACCTTCTACGTATTGAGCTTTATCTTGAGATTGTTCGTCTTCGACATAAGGAGGTATTATTATTTCCATATGATAATGCATTATTATTTATTCCTTTTATTCCATTTATCTATTACGTTTTGTTTACCATCATAGTCTTCGACATGCCATAGCATATCGTCCATGAAAAATGCGTCGCAACCGGAGCATTGGATAGCCCAGTCACAACCCTCTGTCTCCCCAAGATTAGCCTTGGAGCCACAGAAAGGGCAAGGTTTTAATTCTTCCTCAGGCACGTACCACGTCCCAGGTTTCAGCTTGGTCAAGCTTGTTAAGCCCGCCTTCCTTCTGAGAATCCCACATGTCGTGGTATCCCCTCATAGTAGGGAAGCCGTCTGGGAATGCATAGGTGAGGTCAGTCATGTTCTTAATACTCTTTGAGTGTAACGTGTAAGCCCACATCACACAATTACCTGGTGATCCTCCTGATAGCGAAGACGCCATTGCAATAACAAAGTCGTCTACCCCATCAGACTCTGGCATACGTCCTTTAATTATTCTGGCGCACGGATCTTTCTCCATAACACCAGCAGGTAGGCTTTCATCCTTTTGAGACATCATGGTCAACATCATAAACATCTGCATGTCTTCCATACTCATTGGTTCTGTTTCTACTTGTGTTAGATCTTTCATACTAGTTTATCCTTTAGCTTTACGAAATCTTCTTCCGCGTTCTCTAGCCAGACCCTAGAAGCCTCGTGCTCTAGCTGTGCAATAGCATTATCTACTGCCTCGTCTCTGTCTTTGGCCTCTACTTCTACTTCTCTGAATGTTGTGGATTTCAAGCTTACTGTGAATGTCTTCATACTAAATCCTTTTCTTTGAACCGGGCGATAAGCTCGTCTATGTACTCTTGCCCGTCTTTTTTGTTAAACCCTGGCACCTCGCCTACTTCGAAGCTTTTCAGAAGCTTGTCGATACGCTCTTGGTTGTCCAGCATGTGGGTATTTATGCAGTCTGCTAGTGCGAACTTCCAGCCGTCCTTATATAGGTGGGCCACGTAGTTTCGCACAGCTCCTGCTTGAAACCCGGTAATACCTTCATCATCACAACTACAGATTATCCCGTGTGGGGTAGTTAGATCAGGGTTATACCCTATGTTGAATTCTCCTTTGAAGTCATCAAGCGCTAGCATAACTTTCTCTGCAACGCTTACTACAGCATTACTGTACCCGTCTTGAGAGTTTATCTTCTTAGCTTTCTCCCAATCCTCAGGCTTAAGTAGTCCTTTTATGTTACTCATAGTTACTTCCTTATAACCTTTTTTTTAAATGTTTGTTTATTAAATGCGTAAGCCTGTCCATCATCGCAGACGAGCTCATACGTATACTTAGTCACCTTCAAGACTTCATATTCCTTACCTTTTGTAAGGTAACTATTTTGCTTACGAGAAATTACAGTCATAGTTAATTCCTTATAGCCCCTTCCTCATTGGGATCATTATCTTTATAGGTTAATTTTGCAGGCTTGACTTGCCAAGACTCTATCGTGTCGTGCGAATGTACGTACACAGAGACTCCAGCCTCGTATAGCATCTGCATAGATACTTCCATGCTTTCGCGCCACTTCTCTTTGAGCTCTACCTCTTTGAAGTGAACATGTATTATGCCTGCCTGTATGATGGATCTAGCGCAGGCTGCACAAGGCGGCCAGCCGCAATAGAGCTTACAACCATTAAGAGTGGCACCATATCTGGTGGCATTCATGATTGCATTCTTCTCGGCGTGCTCTGTCCATAGGTACTTAGCAGGCCTTGTTAGTTTATCTTCCGTAGGGCGAATACCTCTCGGAAGTCCATTGTAGCCAGTAGCTACTACTTCTTTATCAGGTCCAATGATTACACAGCCTAGTTTGGTTGCGAGATCATCAGACCTTTTGGCTAATACATCGCATAGCTCAAAGAAGGTCTCATGCCAACTCGGTTTCATACATTATCCTTATTCTTTTCTTTTAGTCTTCTCACCATCTCATGCGAGTATACCAGGTTACTCGGGTCCTCCTTTTGTTTAAGTAGTAACTCTTCTAAAGAGAGTTGCTGTAGTACACCATTCGCATACTCCTCGTACACCGCAGGCGACATTCGTATGGTCGGGGATCTAGCCGTTCTAGGTTCGTACACTTCGTCCATCATCTCTAAGGTCTCTACTCGTAGTCGGCAGTTAGTGCATATTCTAAGTCTCCATACGGCATCTTCTCTTGCGTTGGTGGTACTTACCCTTAGTGTAGACTTATGGCACTTAGGACAGGGGAATTTAGGCATACAGCCTCCTTTAACAATGAGTTTATACTACAAAGTGCTTCGTCTTCCCTAAGTATTCGTATAGTCTCAGAGCACGTTTCACAGCCTAGGTAGAGCTCCACAGCTATATCGTGTATCCGTAAACGACCGTCAGCTATCCCTCCTCCACTACGCTTACCTATGTCCCAGGTAATATGTGGGCTGTCACAGGTTGGGCACGTTTTTATTTCTGTTAGCTTAGACAAGTTCCACTCCCGTATCTTTATCAAATATTTGATAGATAGTGTTATAGATGAAGATCCGACACAGAATACTTCCTATATCGTCTTCACAGGAGTAGTGGCCGTTATACACGCTAACAATGTTAAGCATTCGACCTTTGTATAAGATCTTATTGCCTATCATTTCCCGTACCAAGCATACACTGGCTTAATAGCACAGCACCAGTGTTCTTCTGCTACATGTCCCCAGTCGCCAGTATAGATACGCCAAGCGTTGTCAGTACTAACGTCTGAGTCATTAAAGTCCTCGTCCCACGAGTCGTGGTGCTCATCTTCGTATTGATTCTCATCTAACTCAGATTCTGACGGAGTGTAGTCCTTAGGATCCTGTGTATCTAGCCACTTGAACGCATCCTCAACTACGTCGGGGAAAAGCCCTGGTTGATCTGTATACTCGTCCGAGAGTCTTGTAACATTCTTGAATCCCTCATGCTTGTGCCAAGAGAATACTAGGCCTATGCGAGGGTACACTTTATAGAAAAGCTTGCCGGGCTTTTTATCCTTGTTAGGGTGGTAGTCGCAACAGACTCGTAACGCTAATAGCAACGACTCCTTGGCTAACTCCTCCTTATCTGTTCTTATATTAAAACTTATATTATCCATAATGTTCCTTTAAGGTATAAAAAAAAGGCCCCTCTAAGGAAGGGCCTTTCAGTGTTTGCAACTTATTTAAGCATCTTAAACTTGCGGAACTTCCGCCTATCCTCTCCATATAAAGGTCCGGCAGCAACTGCAGTAACTTCATTGTTACGGTCAGGCTCTCGAAATACTTCTATAGGTAAGCCTATGTTATCTACCAGCTGATGCAGACTTGATTCGTCACGAGCTGTTAGTATAACCAGGTTAGGGTGATGTTTAAGTTCTTTATTACGAGCAACCTCTATAGCTGCGTGTGCAGCCTGAACTGTTCGTTGTGCGTTGGTAAGATCATCTCTCACTACGACGTACAAGTGCCCGTGTTCATTAGACATGCTCAAGCACCTGTTCCTCCTTCGGCACTTCTAAAGACATGAAGTGCTGTTCTATTTGCCTATACAAGCTGGTTTCGACATATTTATCTTCACAGGCTGTGTGAGGAGGTCTTGATCGAAACCTATTGTAAAACACATGAAGTATTGTTAGACGGGTACGCTCTGTCATCCAACCAGCACCATACATGTATGGAAACTTCTTAGAATCGTGAATATAGCCTGTCTCTTTTGCTTCAGGGTCATAACGTTTGGCGGAGGGTCTGCAATAACGGATGTTATGCTTATAAGCATTCTTATCATGCTTATGAGAGTCGGTGAAGTCTACAATAGACTTTTTGAGTTGTGTTCTAATGTGTGTGAATTGTTCTTTAGTCATAGTATTTATCCTTAATAATTTTTATTTACATTTAGTTACCTGATGGGGTCAAATGTATTTATTAAGGCGGACGTGCTAAACAAGAAACCTATAAGTATCGTATCATGTTATTTCCTTTTTTTATCTAGTTAATAGGCGATACGGGACTCGAACCCGTAACCTAGAGTTTTAGAGACTCGTGCTCTACCATTGGAGCTAATCACCCAATATTATAGTACTGACTTACACCTTTGTCTACTTGTCTTCTTTTTCTAAGTATACAGTAGCCGACGCAATGCAGGCTACTATGAATAGGACAAACATTATAGGCTTGTAAGAAAGCGCTATAAAGATAAACAATGCCCAAATAGCAGCAATGATAAAGAACTTACCCATGACTGCCGCCTGGGCTTACATTCAATGTTGGGCAAGCCACCTCATGCGTTTCCATAGTGTAGCCTGCAGGCATTCCGGGATGCTCTTCAAACTCACCACACATCCTATAGACAACATCCTTAGGCACTGCGTGTGCGTTACGAGCAGCACATAGGTTCATCGTAGCAATGTCTCTGACTACGAAGTTATGCACGGTGACTTTATATTCGCCTTCTTGCATTTCTCCGATACGTGCATAGTTGATCCACTCCCATTCTTGTGTATGGGTGTTGTCTACTATAATGAGCGGTACTCCTTGCTTAATAGCTATAAGGAAGGTCTCAAGACATTCTGCATGAGCTATCCCAAGCTTAGCTGGGTTGAACTTGTATTCCCCAAGGTGGTCAAGGAAGTACTTGTCTGCTGAACAGACTACATGATCCTCAGCATGTACAGTAAGCTTCTCCGCGAAGGTAGACTTACCAGACCCACTGGGGCCTCTTAGTATATGTATTTCTTTCATAATTTTCCTTAGTTTATTTTATACTATTACTAATTTAAAGTCAGGCCCTGGCAAGGGTTCTCCTAGGTTCCAGGGCACTAAGTAACCGTCTTCCACTTTGAAGTACGGCACGTCGTCGAAAGAGAATCCTGAAGGCCAATGCTTCGAGTCTCCGCTATCTGGCCACTTCCCTCCGAGCATCTCTTTAACGAGGGCTGTCGGTATGGTAGCTTCGTTACTAGTTAGCATCGATGATACCTCGTGGATACCTCGACAAGTCTTGGTTAAACCTGTCTTCAGGGTATTCAAAGCAGAAGTTACGACCAAACAGCTCGAACACTGTATCACGATTACCCTTTACTCTAGCAACACACTGGTGATCGAAGATCTTATGGTCTCCGATGGTGTGCTTATGGTCAAAGCCAAACGTCACAAGGCGTACTCCGCCGAATACTTCAACATCATGGTATAGTACTTGACCGTCTTTAAGATCGGCGCTGTCACCATCGCTACGGAACTTCTCAATAAGCCCAAGCTCCTCTGCCTTTATCAAGCAAGCCACGACTAGTACGTCGTAAGGCTTCCTTGCTGTCTTACAGAAGTTGAAGCCTGAATTACCAAAGACTAGTCGGAATGACTCATGGCCGTCCTCATCTACTCCATTGAAAATAATAACTTCGTTGTTGAGCAGGGGTTCGCCGTCTTCATCTCGGTCGTAATGTGTTAATGGTACGTTAGCTACCTCGATAGCCTTTTTGGTGAATACAAGCATCTTTTCGATCTTGTCCTTATCTGTGGATGGTACGCCATTCCAGTAGTGTGTGTAGCCGATTTTAGGCCTCCTTTATGATTTCTGTGTGCTTGGATAGCACTTGTTTTATTATTCTAAACTCGCCTCGTCTCTTTTGGTGGACCTTACCATAACAATCTTTACTATCTAAAGACCCTTTCTCATTCTTCTCGCGAATATCCTTTATAACTATCTTTGCGTTATCTAGGTTGTAGAACCCGCATAGACCTGCGGCGCCTCGAACTCTTGAGAAGTCGTGACGAATGTCACTTGACCCAAGGCTGAAGTAGTCTGGGTTCATAGTGGCCCAGGCGCTAGGTTTCTCTACCGGTTCTATCGGAGAGTCTAAATCCAACCATTTACCTTGAGCTACATGGCGCAGCTCTATACAGTAAATGATGTGTTGTCCATCATTCATTTTATTTCCTTATTTTATGATTAAAAAAAACCAAGGTGTGCTTTTACGCTAAAGGGGAAGGGCTACCGGGTCGCTTATGCCGGTCCTTCTTTTACTGCTCGAAACTCTAGGGGTAGGCCTACGGAGCCCACAATTAAGACCGCTAAAGTCGCCTAGAGATTTACACTCGCGTGTTATCCCACTCTTTAAATGATGGCTGCTTTTAAGCCCACATTCCTTGGGTAAATTTGGGGGTATAAAAAAAGCCGGGACTCTCCCGGCTTTTTAGATGTGATAGGCTTACGCTAAAAGTTTATGTAAGGCAGGAAATACTTCCGTAATGTGATGTTCTGCTAAATAGAGTCTTTCTTTCTCTTCATTCACCAGAACAACTAAGCATATATCGTCATTATAAGATTCTATATGTATTATTAAGTCTCCTAGTCTGTAGCAGGCCATTAGTCCTTCTTCTATGGAAGGTTCAACATACTCAGGAGTCAGGTTAAGGCCTATAAGAACTTCCTTTGCTACAAACTGTAGTCGCTCTATACAACCCTTGTCGGGAGCAGCTACGCCTTCGTCTAGCCAATCCTGACGCATCTCGATGTTGTCGAACATATCGTCTAGTGGGCATTTCATGCTGATCTGTGCCTCTTCTGTTTGTGCTATCGGATTTAGATGATGATCTTCTCTAATATACGGCCCGAGGACTCAACCTTATAGGTGTTTCCATCATTGACAATACAAAGCTCAGAAGCGGGAGCTGCTGAGTGATACGGGTGCTCTTTGGGAAGAGCTATACCCCATTTGTGAGCTAGGTAGCCTTCTACCTTCTCTCTATCCTGTAGTGCTTTATGCACAGACTGGGCTAGTGGGTTGTCTTCTGCTATTGGGCCGAGTGAACTGACCACATCGTCAATTATAGGCTCGGGAAGCGGTCCTTGGTCTGAAGACGTCACCACAAAACTAGTTGCAACTAATGCACCTAAACCTGTTAGAAAGTTTCTTCTGTTCATGTGTTCCCTTCTTGTTAATATTAAAAAAGCCGGGAGAGTCCCGGCTTTAGCTAAAGGTGTCAACGTGGAATTAAACACCTTTAGGTCTTGTGACAGGCTTATACTGAGTGTCTCGCCACTTCTTCCAGTTCTTTGGTTTCTGGATGAATACTGTGTCGTACTCTTTATAGCCTACTATTATTTTTACCGCGCGACTTGGTAGTCGTTCGTTAGTTCGTTTTAGTCGTACCTTCTTAATAGTCCTATTCCATTTAAGACTACCAAGGGCTTTACGCTTTCCGAATCTTTTGTTTCCCATAAGGATCACCTTAGTTTATTAATACCTAATGTGACATGAGAACCTCCTTATTGTTTTAGCGCCTTGTAAGGGTTATTGCGAAGGTAGGATTCGAACCTACGACCTTCAGTTTATGAGACTGTTAAGCTAACCACTGCTCCACTTCGCGAGTTAAATCTACCGTAACTTACAAGGTCTGCAAGTTCTCTTCTTTCAAAGTTTTAACAATCCAAGACTCTACTTGGCTTACGCTTACTGGTGTGTAGTTATTAGCAACAACTCCTACATCCAACTGCCTGCCAAGAATACGTTTACTCCTACCCTCATTCGGAGAGTGGATGTGTCCGTGCAAATGGAACTGCCCAAAATCTGGTACGCTGAACCTTTTGTTCTTAGGCTCGCCGTGCCAATTCTGACCATCGGTCTTGAAGCCTGTAAGGTCTTCTCGTGGGACGCCTAGTAGTGGGCAATGTGCTACTGTAACTATGTTGTTTGATAGGAACAGGCTTGCTGAGTACATGACGACGTTAAAACCACAGGTAATCATAGAGTTAGGTCCACGGTCATGGTTCCCAAGGATCATAATCTTGGTGCCATTGAGCTGCTTAATCACCTCAGTGCACACGTCCTTATTACCTACTACCATATCACCGACAAAGTATCCCACCCCATCTTTAGGTACTGTAGCATTATATCGCTTTATCAACCCATGGTACATATCATCCATAGTCTCAAAGGGGCGATGGTCAAACTGTAGACAGGCTGCGTGGCCAAGATGCCAGTCTGACGTCCAGAAGTTCTTTTTCATTATTATTCCTTATACTCATATACTATCGGTTTATTTACTGCTGCGTAGTCTTCATTACAAATGGCCGCGTTGATAAAACGTACTCCACCGTTAATGCTATACTCCCCGTACCCATCATGTATATGTCCAAAGACATGACACTTCAAGTCGGGTAGGGTTTTAACAACTTCCCTAAGATCTTCACAGCCACAGCTAACCATCTCACCTTGGATATGGTAGTGGGGCGCTTCGTCAAGTATCCCTTTAGGTGGTCCATGCGTTATTAGCACATTGGTGTCCTTAGGGATTTGGTTCCACTTCTGCCTTAGCAGCTTACCTCTTGGTAGGTTGAAGGCCCATCCACAGAACTCTGGTTGCCAGGGGCTTCCGTAGAACTTGACGCCATCAATAGTGATTGCCTCGTCTTGTAAGTATGTTACGTTACAGTCGTAAGGTATTTGCCCGTAAGCCTTTAATGGCTCATCTTCAAACATTCTATCGTGATTTCCTGCTATAAATATCTTATGCTTGTAATCTTGAGCATCCATCCATCTTACGAACCGGCGGATCTCTGTTCTTGAATATCCAGTAGTGCTGAAGTCTCCGGCATGTACTAGAACATCTCCTTCTGGCATATTCTCTATTCGCTTATGCCTCATATGGGTATCTGATATACAGACTATTTTCATCTCATATACTCCTTTATATTATTTCTACCTCGCAAGGACAGCCTGCCGGCTCACAGCCAAACGAGCTGCCGAAGAAGAGTAGGTCATCTGACCTTACTTCCTTAAGAACTTCTTCCTTAGTAGTGCCATAATCAAATAGCTTCCTGAGGCTTCCAAAACGCCTAGCGCCTCTCTTTTTGACTCCTGCCTCTTTAAAGATAGGCCTGTTAAACGTATCTATACCTTCGAACTCAACCTTCATAACTATTTCCTCCTATGAAGCTGTATAATGTGCTGGGATATGTTATTAACCCTCCCAGCGAATACAGGGTCGTTCAAGAACTTTTCTTGTGCAGCCTTTTTTAGCTCATCGTAAGGTTGGTACGTTGGGCTTATGTTTGGCGCCATAGTCGTGTCGGCAAGGATTTCTTGACAGAGTGTCTCAGAGATACCTTGCTTAATTGACATGTACACACTGTCGCAAATGCCTGCATTGTCATGCTCGCATTCATTCCAAACTTGTAGTAAGGCTTGTTGGACAGACACACTCTCTGGGTATGCTGTCTTATTTTGTATCTCTTTTATTCTTTCACTATTCATACTTATCCTTAATTGTTAATTACTAAAGGCAGCTTCGCTCGATGATAGGCATCCAATGCGTGACTTCGTAGTAGTCTACAGAACAGACTGTGAAGTACTTGTCGTCACCATCTACTTGGTACATTCCGCAGTACTGCTTTCCAGTGGCTAACAGTACCCAGCATTCTTGATTATCCTTAGGTAGCTCGTTTTTTACGTCTCGCCACGCATGCTTATCCTTAAGAGTTTTAAGCTCGATACGCATCTTAAACATTGAGTCTTTCAACGCTTTATGCCTGGAGGCTAAGTGCCGTTGGCTTGAGAGTTTTTCTTTAAGCCCCTTGTTCTCTTCTGTGAGTCTTACTACTTCACCTAAGCTACAGTCAACACAGAACGCACCTCTGAAGTGGTTCTCATAGTCACTAGTGAAGTTGCAGGTTTGACACTGCTTCTCTTTCATTTTATTTCCTTATAGTTAAAATGGTATGTCGTCGTCATCCGTACTTGATGCACGTTTCAGCCAAGGTATATTATCTGACTTTTTGAACAAAAAGCCCTCCCCTGTAGGTGGATGTATGCACTGTCTTTTTGCAGTGTCCGTAGTCGGCATAAACTCCATACGTTTCATTTTATTCATATTCTTTAAAGTATTATTTAACTCTCTTGTCCAACCGTTTGCACCACAACCAAAGCAGTGGTAGAAGCCTTTCTCCTCGCTAATAACGAAGCTTGGTGTCCTCTCATTATGGAAGGGGCACAGGGCATACCAGTTTTTTCCTTTCTTTTTTAGGTTTAATCCATATTTAAACATTGACAAAACTCCGATACTTGATAGATTAAAGTCAACTGCGCAA
>Ga0233410_10000154_pt1 | contig 24560 bp, 22 predicted proteins | sample Na_anoxic_1_MG_FD_179869 | JGI IMG/M metagenome (GOLD analysis project Ga0233410, IMG submission 179869) | Seawater microbial communities from Saanich Inlet, British Columbia, Canada - Na_anoxic_1_MG | ecosystem: Environmental > Aquatic > Marine > Inlet | place: Canada: British Columbia...
TGTGGGCCGCCGTAGAAGGCGTTTGGCTTTTTCCAGTTGCCGGACTCGTAGTCCATCACGATAAAGTCGCAGAGCTCCTCGAGCATCATCTCGGAGCGTTCGCAGTTGTAGGGGAATGTGGCGGCAAATTTACCAACCACTCTGAGCGGCACGGTGACCGTTTTTTGATCAGTTTGTTTACCTTGTGGCCAAACTGTAAGGTTGAGTTTACCGTCACTTCCTTGGCTTTCTTCAATGAATGCCGCCAGCTCCATCATCGGGCCGTCCCAGCCACCGCCGCCCCGGAGGTTGCGGCCAAAGCGGTGGGATGTTTTGAACCTTTTACCATTGGCACCGACGATGATGTCATCGATTTCTATGAGGCCCTTAGCGGGTGATTGCTTGTCTTGGAAGACATACTTGACCGCGAGTTGGTTAGGTTTATCTGGGTAGATGCGAGCGCGGATTCCTGTGGGTCCTAGGTTGAGGAGCCATGGTACGGTTTTGAGAGATTTCTCCATTTCCATGTCATAGAAGCTGCGCAGCTTCACATCCCACGGGTATTCGCCCCTCGGCATGATGGAGGACGCGGTTTGCGCGAGAAGGCAGAGAAGCGTAAAGGATAAGAGAACTCTTATTTTCATGGTATGTGATTAGCAGATGATAGGAGTGGGGGCAATACAGATAAATGATTCATTTTTTCGTCAGCTCCGATCAACCTAAATAGTGAAGGAATAGACGGCTGAATGATGCGAACAGGCGAAGCGTAAATGGACACTATCCCAGTCGTTGGGCGTGGTGGTTATTTTTGAATTTTCCCACCGACGAGTTTGTAGACCTCGGTGCCAGCGGCGAGGAAAGCTCCGATGCCGTAGACCTCGGTCTTGTCCGGGTAGGAATCGCCGGGTGCGGCGCCGACTGGTTGGACGTATCCTAGCAGTCCGTCCTCGGTAACGCAGCCGGTGAGGGCATTCCAGCCTCTGAGCACGATGGGTTCGTAGACCGCGCGCTCGAGCAGGCCGTTGTTAATTCCCCAAGCGAGGCCGAAGGTGAAAAATGAGGTGCCGCTGGTTTCCTTGAGCGGGTATCCCTCTGTGCCGCCGAGCAGACCCATGCTCCATGTGCCGTCATTGCGTTGGGACTTCTTCAGGCTTTCGGCCATTTTTTTGTAGAGTTCGATGTAAAAAGGTCGACCTTTCCAATCTTGCGGGAGGTCTGGGATCATCAGGGCGAGACCGCCAAAGACCCAGCCATTGCCGCGTGCCCAGTAGAGGTTTTTGCCATTGGTTTCACGTTTTGGAAAAAATGAGGAATCGCGCCAGAAGAACTTGTCCTCCTTGTTCCAGAGCAGGTCGTAGGTAGCGTGGTATTCTTCGTCCATGAAGCTGAGGTATTTCTGGTCGCCAGTGATTTTGGCAAGCCTAGCCCAGACCGGTGGTGCCATGAAGAGCGCATCACACCAACCCCAGCGGCTATGGCAGTCGGTGGTGTAGGGTCTTTTATGGCCACACCACTCCAGCGATCCGGTTTTGCGGTTGGCGAGGATCCAGTCGAACTGCTCACGTGTTGGCTTAAGCATCGCATCATTTTTTGTATCCTGATAGAGCGAGAGATAAAACTGGCCGATGGTGTGGTCGTCTGCGTGGTACGGGCGTTCATACAGTTTCCAGTCGTTGCGCTCGCCGATGCCTTTGAGGAATGCATTATATTTTTCTGGCTTGTCGGCGATGCTGCGCCACTGGTCCATACCAGCATAGAGAGCGCCCATATGCCATTCGAGATCATGGTAGGGTTTGGGTTGCTTGCCAGATTTTTCGAAATTCGCCTTGTGTTGGCTGGATATCGCGCGGAATTTTACGTGTTGGTCAAAAGTCTTGATTTGCCAATCGGCAACTTTTTGGGTGAGGGCTTTGACGCTTTCCGCTGATGGTTTGGTCTCGGCTGAGACGTGACCAACGAGGCCAGTGAGAGTGAGCGCCGATGCAATGACGTGAGAGAGAGTTCGTTTTTTCATGCTGATTGATTAAGTTATACTAGGCAGATTCCAAATATTTTTCCACCATCTAGCGGCATTGCTTTATCATGTGCTGGTCGAAGTTTGACAAGCGTCTTATCTTATAGTCTGTGTGTCTGTTCGTTACAGTTGGATACTTAGTATATACGTTAGTTGTCTTCTGAGGGTTTTTATAATGTTCCTTCCTAGCGACTTTATCCGTCTGCTACGCGTGATTTTTCTCAATGTTGTCCAGCTTTTGTAATTATTGCATTTTCCGTGAGTAGCCACTGGTGAAGGTCCGAACACATATGTCTATTTAAGGTTTTAAACTATAAGGAGCTAGTTCACAAACCTCACAAAATTGACAATTTGATCTCTTGGCGCTTCGAGTGGTATTTAAGGGGATTGAAAATTGTGCCAGCTAGTTTTAACTAGTGCTTGGTATTTTGTACTTAAATGTCTTTACCTATGCAGGTGAGACTCACTACAGTGTTTGGTTAACTGTGGTATGAGTAGTTCTAACAATATTTATTTAAAAGAGGAGAGACTTGAAATGGCTCAAAAGGCTATTGAGCAAGTAAGGTTGAACCCTAGCGACTGGTCTGCTAGGAAACTTGCGGTTTCTATTTTGTACGACTCCAAAAGGCATTCTGAGGCAGCTGAGCTTCTATGGGAAGCTCCTGAGTTACCATACAAGTCTCAGGATATCGCATTTAGTATTAGAGTTGTGGCGAAGCATGATCCGGAGAATGCCATACGGATATTCAATGAAGTGGTGAGACGGATTGGCAAGAACGCAGAAAGTTGCTTACGCTTGGCCAAAGCCTTTCACAATGAAGGACTACCACTCTTAGCCTCCAGAATGTATGGAGCGGCTCTCGCTGTAGGAAGTGACAACTTCGATATAGGATTTGAGCAAGAGTCGCTCTGGTACGATGACCATGGAGAGTTGGTGTTGGAGTGGAAAAAACAGGCCAATGAACCTCAACCCAATGAACCCGCTCCGATGAAGAATTTCCTCGGGAAAGCAATTAGCTTTCTGGAGTATACTCAGAAAATTACTGAGTGTGTTAGGGGGGCGGAGAGTGATAGAGCTGAATCAGCAAGTCCTAAAATAAGCATTCCTCCGACTCTCAGTCCTACCAAGCAGATGATTACTCAACAGCCAATAAATGCGACGGGTCCACTATTGATTCCTAAAGCGAAGCCCGTTGATGAATGTAAATGATTACAAGTTTTAGAATAGTTAGGCCAAAGTAGCATCGCATAAATATGGATCCTCGATTACCTCTAATATTAGTTGTGTGTACAGGTAGCTCCTGTCGCTCACAAATGGCGCATGCGTTCTTGGCTTTGACTGGTGGTGCAAGGGTTGGTAGTGCCGGGTCATCTCCTTCAGGCTATGTTCATCCCTACGCTATCCAAGTGATGCTGGAGAAAGGTAATGACCTTTCTAAAGCAAAGTCTCAGCATATTGAGAAGTTCGATAAAAATGACATCGCGGTAGTTGTGGCAGTCTCTAGCAATGCCCGTGACAATTGTCCATATATGGCGTCTACCCTTTGCTATCACTGGGAGTTCGAAGACCCTGTTGATACGACTGACTGCGAAGTTGTATTTTTGAGTCGGCTAGATCAACTCGTTCCACTTGATGGAGGCCTATGTACCTCGAGGTAGTTGCCTCATTTTAAATTCCCTAACAACAATCTAAATTAAAGAAAACCCCATGTCTCTATCGCACGAAATTAAATATTTATTATCACTTGTCGATGACGACCCAAGCAATTGGGTAGTTCGTAAAGAAGCTGCTCTGAAGCTGTATGAAGCTGGAGAGTACCTAGAATCAGCAAACATGGTGTGGCAGACTCCAGAGATCCCGTCTACAGATATGGATGTGGCATTTGCCGTTAAGATGATTTCGCGGGCGCGGCCCAATAGATCGATTCGCTTAGTTTACGAATTGTTGACCCGTAATGCAGGTAAGGCTGAGCAAAGTGTTGCGATGGCAAACGTCTTTAATCTGATTGGCTTTCCAATGCTGGCAGCGCGTTGCTATGGTGGAGCAATGGCTCTTAACGATAAGTATTTTGATATAGGTTTTGAGTTAGACGCTTTTTTATCAGATGACTCAAAAGTACTAGAAAATGGGTGGGCTGAGTATCGTGATCAGGATTTTAAAAAGTCCTTTTCGGCAGAGAGCATGGAGCTTGTAGGTGATCCCATCCGCTTTAAAGATCTCAACCAAGAATTAGGTGAAGGGTCCTTCAAGAATGCCTCAGAGGCAGCCGCTATAGGAGATACAGAGAACTTGGGTGCAGCTCTTAAACGATTTAAAACAATCACGAAAGAGCTTAAGAGTTCTGAGGAAGAGAAACCTAAATTGCTGATTCCTTCCAATCCTAGACTGAATCGATCAACACTTGAAACTGAGACAGAAAGTCGACCAGCTAGTTCTACTCAAACCCCGACGCTGAGGTTCCTGCCTACTATTGTAAAAGAAGATGAGGGTTGAAGTCGTGAAGTGACAAGGTTAGACATTCTTTCAGAATGAAGACTGGTGAACAAGACTGTGAGAAGGTCTGGGTCAATGGCAACGTGACCCGTCCATCCGAGGCAATGATTTCGGTGTCGGCTCCGGGATTGACCTCAGGGCTGGGATGTTTTGAAACAATGTGTGTTGAGAAGTGTCGTTTTTTTAGATTTTCTAAGCACTATGATCGATTGATCTGTGGTGCGAGGAAAGTGACAATGACTCCGCCGTTAGTCGACGACTTGCGGTTGGCAATTTTGGAGTTAATTGAGATCAATGGCTACCAATCATCCAGCTGTAGGGTGAGGGTTTCTTGTTACCTTGATTGGGATGTAACAACGACAGTGATCACGACGTCTGCGATGCCAGTACGTGAGGTCACGTCGTCTACAGTTCTGTCGCCTTACCGGGTCAATGAGTATTCCGCTCTAGCTGGAGTAAAATCTAGTTCTTATGCGATGAATCTCATAGCACTGCGTGAGGCTGAGCTCCTTGATGCCGATGAGGCTCTGATGCTCAATACTAAAGGGGTACTCTGCGAGGGGGCGACCTCGAATCTTTTTTTAGTGAAGGATGGTGAGGTTCTGACTCCTCATTTAGAATCTGGTTGTCTGCCGGGTGTTGCGCGTGAGGCAGTGATCGAGCTCTGCAAAGAACTGGATATTCCGTGTTTTGAGTGTGCTTTGAGTCTAGCGGATCTTCATGATTGCGATGGGGCATTCCTAACCAGCTCACTCAGGCGCATTCATCCAATTAGTTCGTTAGATGGGAAACCAGTAAGAATCGCTGGAACTGTGGCTAAACTCCAATCTGCCTATGCGGCTAAAGTGTATGGCTCTGAATAGTTATACTGCAGCTCTAAATGATCCTGATGTCGAGAAGCTCAGACAATTGCTTCATGAGCGTGGTTTTGAATTTAGTGAAAAACAATACGCTCACTACAATGCGAAAAAGGGTAAACTGAATGTTACGGTTTATCAGAAGGGCCCCAAAGTTCTGGTACAGGGGAAGGAGACTGAAGACTTTGTCCAGTTTATCCTAGAGCCCGAGATACTAGGTGAAGCGAGGCTAGGGAATGATGAGGTTCTCATGCCTGAAATGTTTGAACCCCATTTCGGTATCGATGAAAGTGGTAAAGGAGACTTCTTTGGTCCGTTGGTCATTGCTGGGGTCTATGTGGATAAATCGAGCGCTCGAAGCTTGATCGATCAAGGTGTGACTGACTCCAAACGGATTTCTAGTGATGCTAAGATAGGTAAACTAGCTAAGTTGATTCGTTCTACTCCTGGGGTTTCTTGGGAAGTTATTCCATTGAGGCCGGAGAAATACAACGAGCTCTACGCTAAGTTTGGTAATCTCAATCGTATGTTAGCATGGGGGCACGCTCGTGTGATCGCGAGTCTTGCTGAAAAAGTGCCGTCTTGCCCGAGAGCTCTCAGTGATCAATTTGCTCGTGAAGAGGTTTTACAGAGAGCTCTAAAACAACAAGGTGAGGCGGTAGCGCATATTGAACTCCAACAGAGAACCAAAGGTGAGAGCGATGTTGCTGTAGCCGCAGCCTCCATTTTGGCTCGAGAAGCTTTTGTCGACTGGATCTCACGCGCGAGTGAAAAAGGGGGAGTGACCATGCCGCTTGGAGCGAGTTCTTTGGTCATAGACGCTGCTAGAAAAATCGTCGCTAAGCATGGAAATGGTATTTTAACAAAAATCGCGAAAACTCATTTCAAAACTACTCAGCAGATTTAGTCACATCTTTTGCAAAAATCGGGGCGATTCGGCTAATTTGGGGATGAACTAGGACGAGAATCTAAAAAAATCGCGATTCGTTGCATTTTTTACGCGACAAAAGCGTCAAGATATGGTCTCCATTCGCCCGCAGCAATTCGGTTGCGAACTTTCATATTACACACATCTAAAAATGGTTACAATTACTAAGCGCGATCTAGTTATTAAGCTGAGCAACGATACAGGCCTCACTCAGCAAGAGGTTTTTGCCGTTGTTCAAGGCACACTCGACTCCATCACAGAGGAGCTTGCAAAAGGCAATTCAGTAGTCATGCGTAACTTCGGAGCCTTCCAGGTTCGTGAAGTTAAAGGTAAGATCGGCCGCAATCCTAAGGATCCATCCAAGGATGTACCAATCCCACCCCGCGCAGTGGTTAAGTTCAAGCCTGGCAAAGAGATGAAAGAGAAGGTTGCTCGCATCCTTCCTACTCTCCAGGAAGAAAGCGTCTAGTCCTAGCGACTACCCCCCCTAGACCAAATATTTAAGAAACGCAGTTCCTCTCACGGGTCTGCGTTTTTTTGTGTCGTAAATTAGAGTGTTCAAAGTGGGTGACTTGCGCTAGGTCAGAGGGGTGAACGAAATCGAGACAGAAATTCTTTATGCTGACCCTGAGGGTTTTGATGACGCAGTGGCAATAGCCGTAACCAAGTTGAAAGCTGGTGAAGTTGTGGCCCTGCCTACTGAGACTGTCTACGGTCTCGCAGCTAATGCATTAGACGAAGCTGCCGTGGCTAAAGTGTTTGAAGTCAAAGGGCGTCCTACGACTGATCCTTTGATTGTCCATATCGGTCGCAATGAGCAGATCCACGATGTGTGCGATCTCCCACCTGAGCTCGACGAAGTAGTTCAGAAGTTAATTTCTGAGTTCTGGCCTGGACCACTCACTTTGGTTTTACCGAAGAAAGCAATTATCCCAGATCTAGTTACTAGTGGGCAGCCAACAGTAGCTGTACGTCTGAGTGAGCACCCAGTGATGCGTGCTGTTTGTTGTGAAATGAACACACCGATTGCAGCTCCGAGCGCCAATCGCTTTGGTTGCATTTCGCCGACATCTGCGACTGCTGTTGAGAAAGAGCTCGGCGGACGGATCGGACTTATCCTCAATGGTGGTGCATGCAATGCTGGCATCGAGAGTACTATCATCCGTGTGGAGGTCGGTGAAAAGCGCCCAGAATTCCATCTCCTACGCTCTGGTCCAATCGTAAAAGAAGAACTTCAAAAATTGGGTAAAGTCATCCGCCCGAAAAAGGTGCGCAATGCAGAGGAAGCTCCGGGCCAGCTTGAGAGCCACTATGCTCCAGCGACACCAATGTACGTTTTCGAAAAACCTGAGGACTTCGAGCCAGATCCTGAACTAAGCTACGGCTTGCTCTCGTACCGTGGCTCAGAGAAGGAAGGCTACATCAACTTGTACGACTGGGATGAAGTCGAAGAACTTTCACCAGGCAAGGGGAAGCTCCCAGAGGCTGCAGTCCGTTTATTCTACGCTCTTCGTCAGTTAGATGAAAGTGGTGTCGATGTGATCATCGCTGAGCCAGTGGCTGAAGCTGGCATGGGGGTGGCTATCAATGACCGTCTCCGCCGAGCTAGTGCAAAGACTCGACAGCAATAGTCGAGAGGTCCACACCCATTCAAGTAAAGCGCGATGTTAAAATCCCTCATGACAGTCAGCGGCTTCACCTTGTTAAGCCGTATCACGGGGTTTGCCCGTGACATGCTCACCAGTTACTACTTTGGTGCTGGGGCGCTAGGGGACACATGGGTGGCCGCATTTCGCTTTCCTAACTTGTTCCGCCGGGTACTGGGCGAGGGAGCATTCAACTCGGCGTTCGTGCCACTTTATAGTGGGAAGCTAGCTGAAGAAGGGGAAGAAGTAGCGTTCGACTTTTCTAGCAGAATTCTTATTCTGCTGAGTATGTTGCTCTCCATTATCTGTGTGGTGAGCTATATTTTTATGGCACCCATCACCAAGGCGCTAACATCTGGATTTGATGCCGAGAAGTTGGCTCTGGCGACTGATCTGTCTCGAATCACGGTAAGCTACCTGTTCTTTATTTGTTTAGTTGCAGCGCTGAGTGGAGTGCTCAATAGCCATAAGAGGTTTGCGGCCCCCGCCTTTTCCTATGTGTCGCTGAATCTCGTTTTCCTTGTCGGATTATTGGGAGTTATACCTTTTGTTGAGGGAATTGATCAGAAGGTTGCGGTTTTGGCTTGGTGTCTGCCGATCGGCGGGTTTGTTCAGCTTTTGATCGTGATACTAGCCGCTTGTAAAACGGGAGTGCGATTCAAGGTTCAGGTGCCGAGGATAGATTCCGATACTGTGAAGTTAGGACTCTTGATGGGCCCAGGCTTAATCAGTGCTGGTGTTCAACAGCTCAACTTATTAGTCGGCCAGTGGGTTGCTTCTTTCCAAAATGGTGGGATGAGTGCGATCTTCTACTCAGACCGCATCAACCAGTTGCCATTGGGCCTTATTGGTATTGCGTTTGGAGTGGTCCTTTTGCCTGATATTACCCAAAAGCTGCGGAAGAAGCAGAATGAAGCAGCGCAGCAAAGCCTACAGACAGGGATGACGATGGCGATGTTGATAGCTCTTCCCGCAATGGTCGGAATGATGGTGTTAGCTGAACCGATTATTTATGGCATTTTTAAAGCGGGTGAGTTCACGGCGGCTCAAGCAGGAATTGCTGGCCAAGCGCTATTCGCCTTTGCTTTAGGTTCTCCAGCTTATGTGATGAGCAAGGTCCTTCAGCCTGCCTATTTTGCCCGTGAGGATACGAAAACTCCGATGAAGTTTACGCTGGTTTCCGCAGTCGTGAACATCGTCCTTTGTGGTGTCGCATTTTACTTGTTGGGGAAAAATGGACCACTCCATCTCGGATGTGCGCTTGCGACTTCTGTGGCGGGTTGGGTCAATGTTACTTTGTTGCTAGTGGGTCTACGCAAAGCTGGATTCCTCACTCTGAGCTCTGAATTCTGGAAACGCTTAGGTAAGATGCTCGTCGCGAGCATTGCGATGGGAATCATCGTTTGGGTGGGTGCTTACTTTCTCGACGACATTCTCCATAGTGATAGCCGCTTGTTACGTATTCCAGTTCTCGCAGCCATCGGAGGTGCAGGTGTTCTAGTCTACTTCCTCCTAGCGCACGTCACCAAGGCGATGACCTTCGGAGAACTCAAAGCCGGCTTTAAAAAATAGCTTTATAGCTTATAAGTAGAGCAGATCAGTACTCAATTTCGAAATAAATAATCGATTTTTTAGGGAAATAGCCTTTCGAGTGCTTTTAAGTGCATTTAACGCAACTTTATTGCATTAAGTGTTGCACTCGCAACTAATGCAATTATGTTGCGTTTATGAGTTTCAAGCATTCAGCTGTTAAGCCGTTTTTTTTCAGTGATTTGGCGGAGGGTATTCAGCAGCAGATGTTTTTTTGGGGACAAGATGTTATGCGTATGGAAGGCAATTTTTTATTAGCCCAAGGGTTCCAGCGCAGTCCCTCAAAAGGACTAAAGGGCACGAGCTGTTATCGTAGAGAATGGCAAAGTGGGCATGTGGAGTTATATGGTGCTTGTGCAGGTTGGTATGGCCCGAATAATGGCTTTGCCTTTATTCGACCTCAGCGTCGCTGCGTGGCGTGGCTATCCGGGGATTTGACTCCCACACCCGGATCTTGGCAAAGAGAACTGATTAATAAGGAGGTTTCTAGAGAGGATCTCTACCACGCTTCACTACCATTTTTAGATTGGTTGATTTCCTATGAAAGTGCTGTTCTTTCCCGTTTTGGAAGTAGCTATAGGGCTGTAAATTATAAACAGTACAAGAAGGTGCCAAAGGCAAAAACTTGGCTCAGTCCGCCCGAGGCCTTGCGCTGGTTTCAGTGTTTTCGTTCGACTCCAGATCGGCTAGTTAGACCAAAAAATCTATCACTTCTCAATCATGCTTAAGACTATTCAGAACGATTCAACAGGGCTTCCGGCAGTAGTATGCGTGCGTCCAATGCTAATGCTTACTGGCTTCCTAGGAGCAGGAAAGACGACTTTACTACGTATTATTTTAGATGAACTCACTCGCCGCGGTCGTCTCTGTGATGTGATTTTGAATGACAGAGAGAATGCGGATATTGATAGAGAAACCCTACGCGACCATACCGATTCTGTTGCGGCGCTCACAGGTTCCTGCGTTTGCTGTGAGGGCATCGATGAACTTTACGATATGATCTTGAAGCTTTCTAAAAGTGAGAATCACGCTCTGATAGTAGAATTAAATGGCACAGCAGATCCTCTGCCATTGCAAGAGGGCTTTACGCTCTTAGAAAAGAAATTTTTACTCCACCCACGATGGCAGGTTTGCGTGGTTGATGCGCGACACTTTGGTCAGAGGGACCAGTTTAAAGCTCTTGAAACGCTCCAATTAGAGACCGCCAGTCACTATTATCTATCGCACACGGAAAATCTCAGTGAGAATGAGGAGTACGATATGGAACTTAAGGTTGCGAGCGTCAACGCACATGCCAGCCGAGTCTCAGCTTTCAGCCTTGTAGATTACCTTCTGCTAGCAATCAGTAAAAACAAGCGGCAGCGTCTTGCTATGGGAGATGTGGCCCCTGAACTTTATGACGGAAAAGTTGCGGAGTGGAATAAATCAGCTCAAATGCATGGACGCCATTATCTAGCACATGAATTTACTGGATGTAATATTGTCTTCCCTGAGGCTGTGGAGGAGAGCCAAGTTCTCTCTTGGATTGAGAAACTGCCCGAGTCCGTTATTCGTGCCAAGGCACTGATAACTCTGAGTTCGGAGCCCGATATACGTTACCTTTATGAACGGGTTGGAATGAAAGTATCACCGAGGCCGATTCCAGTACGTTCAGTTTCTCAAGCTCCTTGTTCGGGAATTTTTGTGGGTGCCGACCTAGACCCTAATGTAATCCTCCAGCACACGCGCGAGGCGCTTAACCCAAACTGTTATTTTGCTAAGTAATGAATACTAGTCGCTCATTCAATTCCTATTTTTCTTTAAGTCATGCTGACCGCGTTGGTGCGATAGCTTCAGTTCTGTGTGCGATTCACTGTGGCTTGGCTCCTGTGTTACTCATCTTGATGCCAACTTTCGGGAAAATTTGGGCTCATCCAGCCTCCCATGCTCTAGTGGCTATGTTCATAGTACCTTTAGCTATTTTTTCGATATATAAAGGGTTCCGTCTCCATCGGAAGCCTTGGGTTCTATCCATAGCTGTTGTCGGTATTGCCCTTGTGCTCATTGGGGCTATCCTGCCGGCTTTTAGCCATGGCCGTATTGGTGGTAACAAGCATGCGGTTCCAGGTGCCGAGCCGAATCAGGCGGCCGAGAATACCTCAAAAGCTGACTTGGGTACTTGTTCGAGCTGTGATTCTCTAGCGGAGTATGACGAGAAACCTAGCTCTACAGTGGATGATAACGCGACATGTGTTGATGCTTGTTGTCCAAGTGTGGAAATTAACGATATTGGGGAGATGTCGCTGCATATTCCCCCCGCTGCAATCATTACCACACTAGGAGGGTTCTTTCTCATTGCGGCGCATGTAGGAAACCTGTGCCAATGTGGTCATGCATGCCGTGTAAAAGAATGCTGCAATGAATGAAATCCTGTGATCAGCCTAGGCTTGCCCCATACTCAGCTATAGTAGTTCAATTGGCAGAAAGACTCTTCTAGCTTTTTTACAAAGTTGTACTTTATTTCGCGCAGGGTGAAGACTCCCCGCATCCAATCACTGGTGCGTAGCGATCAACAAAAAACACCCACGGGATTTCTCCTCGTGGGTGCTTTGAAATGACTTCCAATCAGAAGCTTGGTGGGTTCTGATTAGATTTCGAAGGTGTCTTCTGCAGGAGTGGCTCCTTCGCTCTGAGTCGCTTCATTGTTGGCAGCGAGATGGATCAGTGCGTGATACACGTCTTCCGGGCTGTTGTCCGTTGCTTCAGCGATGTCGTCAGCTGTCTTTTCCCAGCCAGTGAGAGCGCCGCGGACTTGATTGAGTATCTCGAGGAAACTCGTTGCCGCTGCTTTACCAGCTTCCACACCAGGTTGGTGGTAAGCGTTGATGTTGACTAGCGATGCGTAGAAGGAAACGGCACGCTCGTAGAGTGCGATCAGGAGACCTAAAGTGAATGGTGTCACTTCATTGATCGAGATCGTGATCGAGTTGCGATCTGACTCGTAGAGGGCTGATCGTGTGCCACGAAGGAAGCCTTGGAGGTAGTCCGCGGAGGTTGTTCCTGGATCGACTTCGATGCTTTCGCCGTTGCGGCCCTTGCGGACTTCCACGAATGTGGCAAAGAAATTCTTCACGCCATCACGGAGTTGCTGAACGTAGGCGTGTTGGTCAGTGGAGCCTTTATTGCCGTAGACTGCGATTCCTTGGTTGACCACATTGCCATCGAGATCATGTTCCTTGCCGAGCGACTCCATAACGAGCTGCTGGAGGTACTTAGAGAAGAGGGAAAGTGAGTCTTTATAAGGCAGGATAACCATGTCTTTTTCACCTTTTCCGTTACCTGCGTGGTACCAAGCGAGCGCGAGCTGCATAGCTGCGTTGTCAGGTACGTTTGTGCTGCGAGTGCGTGCGTCCATCTGCTGGGCTCCAGCTAGGAATCCATCGATGTCGATTCCTTGTAGAGCTGCGGGTACTAGACCTACAGTGGACATGATAGAGGTGCGGCCGCCGACCCAGTCTTCCATTGGGAAGATGGTGAGCCAGTTGTTGCTGGTCGCATATTTAAAGAGCTTTGAGCCTTCTCCGGTGATGGCTACTGCGTGCTTTGAAAACTCTACTTTGTTGGTTTCGAAAAATTCCTGAGCTTCGAGCATGCCGTTGCGAGTCTCGGCAGTGCCGCCAGACTTTGATACGACAAGAACAAGAGTCTTATTGAGGCTTGAGCCAATCTGCTTGAGAGTGGTGTCGATACCAGCAGGGTCGGTGTTGTCGAAGAAATAAGTAGTGAGCTTAGAGTCAGCACCGAGCGCGTGGTATACAAACTGTGGGCCAAGAGCTGACCCGCCAATACCGATGACGAGCAGATTTTCGAAGCGACCTCCAGCGGGTGGGGTGATTTTTCCGCTGAGCACTTTGTCGGAGAATTCCTTGAGTGCGGCGATAGGCTCTGTGACCTGCGCTTTGATCGTAGCGTTGGGAGCTAGGTCTGCATCGCGAAGCCAGTAGTGGCCAACCATGCGTCCTTCGTCAGGGTTGGCGATGGCTCCAGTTTCTACAGCGACCATGTCTTTAAGAGCGCGGTCGATCTTTGGTTGCATTTCCGAGTAAAAACTTCCTTTGATATCCATCAATGAGAGATCGAGAGAAAGTCCTAGGTCGGAATAGCGAATGAGGTTCTTGTTGTATGTTTGCCAGTTAGACATGGTGGTTTGTTCTATAGGTTAAGAGTAATGAAGGATAGAGTGAATGTTTTCACAGCCGATGGCCTCACGGCCGTTGAGAAAGTCGAGTTCGATGAGGAATGTCACACAGACCACATCCGCTCCGAGTTGGTTCAAAAGTTTTACAGCTGCAGACGCGGTGCCTCCAGTCGCAAGTAAGTCATCAATGAGTAAAACTTTGTCACCCGGCTTGACCGCGTCCTCGTGGATCTCGATTTCGTTCTCACCATACTCGAGCGAGTAAGACATCGACCGAGTCTTCCAAGGCAATTTACCTTTCTTTCTGATGGGGACGAAACCCGCGTCATAGTTTAGCGCTAGCAGTGGGGCAAAAATAAAGCCACGTGCATCGATGCCGACCACTTTATCGATCTCCAAGCCTTCCGCTGTGGCCGCCATTTGGTCGATACTGAGCTGGAGTAGTTCTGGGTCTTCGAGGACTGGGGTGATATCTTTAAAGATAATTCCTTCCTTTGGGAAGTTGTGGACATCGCGTATGGCCGCTCGCAGCTTATCTGGCATGGCTTCATAAAATAGATGCTGAACAGAATTGCACGAAAATTTTACCAGAAGTTAGATTGAATGAGAGATAGTTTTCGAACGAGCCTTAGATGTACTTACTTCGTTTGGATGAAATCTCCTATCTGAGCTTGAGGGGAAGTAAGGCACAAGTTCTACTTGAACGAATGGCGTAGCTATAGCATGGATGGTGTGTGACGAATTCAATCATCTACCTTCTCATAGCAGCGCTCCTAGCGGGGATGGCTGGTTATTTGGGAATGCGCGCGGTGCAGCACGGTCATCAAAGCCGTTGGACTGTGGCGTGGATGCTGTTCTCATTCGTGGCCCAATGTGCTGTTCTTGGAATACGTGGGGACCTTCGCGGCCAATGTCCACTTGGTGATATTGGTGAGATCTTGGTGTTTCTTGCGTGGTCGATGACCATCTTCTATTTGTTGATTGGGTCGACTTATCGATTGTCATTATTAGGGGTTTTTTCTGCACCAGTGGTGAGTGTGATGCTTTTGGTTGCAGCGATTCCAGGGGTGATGGAAGCTAGTCCAGTAAGGGCAATGAGCGTGGAACCTTGGCATGAAATGCATGCAGCTCTGTCGGTGCTCTCTTATGGGGCTTTAGGGTTAGCGGCTATAGCTGGGGTGATGTTCATGCTGCTCAATAAGATGCTGAAGCAGCATGAGATGAAGTCGGGGTTGTTCCTTAAATTACCGCCACTCTCGTCAATTACTGCATCAATGCTTCGGCTTACTGGAGTCGGAACTATGGTTCTTTCTGGTGGTGTTTTTTGTGGTCTTTTGATGCCACGCGAGTCGAGTGCTGGTATGGCTCATCTATGGGCAGCGGTGGCTGTCTGGGTTTCCTATACGACACTCTTGACAATTTGGCAGGTGAGGGGAATGACTCCCTCGCGAATGGCGCTGAGTGTGGTCTCACTCTTCCTGGTTTCACTCGCAGTATTTGCAGCGCTCTAATCACAGATCAATGGATTTACTTTGTCTAGGTTTGAACCACCAAACCGCGCCCGTCGATGTGCGCGAGCGCTTTGCCGTATCTGCGGATCTCTTAGGCGAGGCCAGCAAGGCTCTCACTGAGAAGTCGGGGGTCGAAGAGGTCGTCGTGCTTTCAACCTGTAACCGGATGGAGGTCTACGCGCTTACCAGTGAAATCTCTGTAGCCGAGCAAAGTATCAAACAATACTTAGCCGGAGATCTCCCATTTGATGAGAATGATGAAAATCATTTTTATAAGAAAGTTGAGAATGATGCAGCCCGCCACCTCTGTAGAGTAGTGAGCGGTCTTGACTCCATGGTGCTTGGTGAGACAGAGATCTTTGGGCAGGTGAAACAAGCCTATACCCAGGCGCTCGAATCCGCAGCCACTGGTGGGATACTCAACAAGCTTTTCCAAAAATCATTTAGTGTTGGCAAGAAAGTGCGGACTCAAACGAGCATCCAAGGCGGGCAAACATCAGTCGGCAGTGTGGCCGTTGACCTCGCGGAGAAAATATTTGGCCATCTCAAGTACAGCGAAGTTCTGGTGATCGGTGCCGGGGAAACGAGCTACATCACTGCCCAGCGCATGATGGAGCGTGGAGCTAAGAAGATTTATGTAGTCAACCGCTCGCTCGAAAACGCCCAGAAACTCGCTGATGAGATGGGCGGAGAGGCTGTATCGTTCGACGACTGGGAAAGAGTACTGGCAAAGGTCGACGTGGTCGTTTCCTCGACTGGTGCCACCGAGCACGTGGTTCGGCCCGAGCACGTGGAAAAAGTCCGCGCCAAACGCAAGTATAGACCCTTGTTTATGATCGACATCGCGATGCCGCGTGACATCGACCCAGAGGTCGGCAAGATCGAAGAAGTTTATGTCTACGACTTAGACACCCTACAACTTCAGGCCGACGAGAATCGTGCCAAGCGCCATGAACAGGTGAGAGCCTGCGAACAAATCATTGAGGACGAAGTCCTAAAATTATCCACAACTAAGAGAAATGAGCACACCCAATAAACTTGTCGTCGGAACCCGTGGCAGCGCACTCGCACTGGTGCAGGCAGAAATGACAGAAGGACTCCTCCGCAACGCATTTCCTGAGGCAGAGATCGTCCGTAAAGTCATAACAACCACTGGCGATAGGCGTACAGATGTGTCTCTTGCTGAGGTGGCGAAGGTTGAAGGGGTTTTTGATAAAGGTGTGTTCATCAAGGAACTCGAAATAGCGCTTGAAAATGGCGAGATCGACATAGCCGTGCACAGTCTCAAAGATGTGCCGACAGTTCTCGAAGAACAATTTGAAATAATCTCTGTGTTAGAGCGTGCGCCCGTGGCTGATGTCCTTGTGACCAAACTACCAGGTGGGCTTGAATCCTTGCCGCAGGGAGCAAAGGTGGCGAGTAGTTCCTGTCGTCGCCAGAAGATGCTGCGTTGGATTCGCCCAGATATCGAGATGATAGACATCCGAGGCAACGTACCCACACGCTTACGTAAACTTGCGGAGAACCCAGACATTGATGGGATCATACTTGCCGAGGCTGGTCTCGTGCGTCTCGGCTACAATGCCACTGGAGAAATGAGTACCGAGGCCGGTCCAGTGTATGGCGAAGCTGTCGATACTGAGAGATTTCTACCCGCTGCGGGTCAAGGTGCTGTTGGGATTGAAGTACGTAAGGGGGACGAGATGAGCGCTGCATTTGTACGCGCGATAAACCACGCTCCTACCATGACCACCATTACAGCTGAGCGCGAATTTCTCCGCTTGCTCGATGGTGGCTGCCACACACCCGTTGGCGTCGCGACGCAGATTTTTGGTGATTCGTTGATGATGGAAGGAATCGTCTTCCCTGAAGGTGAGGCGATAGGTGACCCAATGACAGCCGAGGTCTCTGGACCTCTCAGCGAGCCGTTGAAAGTGGCAGAAACTTTATTTAAATCGCTCTCATGAAATCAGGCATTTGCTATCTAGTCGGCGCTGGTCCAGGCGACATCGGGCTGGTCACACTCAAGGCCAAAGAGTGTGTAGAGAATGCTGATGTGCTCGTTTACGATGCCTTGATAGCGGATGAATTTTTACGTTGGGCTAAGCCAGACTGTGAATTGATCTATGTTGGCAAACGGGCCGATAACCACGCCTTAGCACAAACTGACACCAACGATTTGCTCGTAGCAAAAGCGCTCGAAGGTAAAGTCGTTGTGAGGCTCAAGGGTGGTGACCCAACCATGTTTGGACGTGGCGGTGAAGAAGCTGGTCGACTAGCGGATGCAGGTGTGCGTTTTGAGATAGTCCCAGGGATTTCCTCAGCTATCGCAGGACCTGCGTATGCTGGAATCCCCGTGACGCACCGCGACCATTGCTCGCAGCTCACCATATTTACTGGGCATGAAGACCCGACCAAAGGGGAGAGCAGGCTCGACTACGCCCAACTCGCCAAGACTGGCGGAACTCAGGTTTTTCTGATGGGCGTGAAGCGTCTGCGGCTTATTTGTGACGAGCTACTCAAGCATGGAGCCGCTGCCGATATGCCTATCGCGCTGGTGCGTTGGGCAACCACAGGAAAACAAAAAACTATCGAAGGCACTCTGAGTACGATTGCTGAGATTGCTGAATCCCAAAACTTTAAAGCGCCAGCAGTGGCAATTATAGGAAACGTTGTGAAAGAAAGAGAAAAATTAAATTGGTTTGAAGGCCGCCCGCTTCATGGAAAAAAAGTGGTGGTCACTCGTACTCGTTCACAGGCTAGTGAATTGAGCAAGCAACTCACAGGACTCGGTGCTGAGGTTTTGGAAATTCCAACCATCAAGATCGAACACCCTGATGACAAGCAAGAGTTTGTCGAAGGAGTGGGGCAGGTGCATACCTACGATTGGTTGATTTTCACTAGCCCGAATGGAGTAGAGCGCTTCTTTGACGCCTTCTTCAGTGTCTATGACGATGCCCGTAGCATCGGAGGTGTACGCATCGCCGCTGTCGGTCCTGGAACTGCTAAAAAGGTCAACGAGTACCGACTCGCGGTAGACCTGATCCCTGAAACTTACATTGCAGAAGGATTGGTCAAATCCTTCTCGGAAAAAGAAAACGTAGAGAACCAAACGATCCTCTGGGTACGTGGTGCAGAAGCCCGCGATACTATCTATACCGGACTCTCCGGTCTCGGTGCGATTGTCGACGAATGCATCGCCTACAAGACAGTTCCCGAGTTCGATGACCCGAATGGTGCAAAAGAGCGCTTCGAAAAAGAGGGCGCAGATGTCATCACCTTTGTCAGTTCTTCAGCGGCTAAGCATTTCTTCGCACTCGATATGCCCTTCCCAGACAACTGCAAGGTCGTCTCTATCGGCCCTGTCACCAGTGCCACTCTTGAAGTGATCGGCAAGCCCGCCGCACTCCAAGCGAAAGAGCATAATATTGATGGTCTCGTCGAGGCTGTCGTCGCTCTTTGTTCAGAGCAGTAGGATCTGTTCCATTGAAAATGTCAAAAGGCAGAGGGAAACCTCTGTCTTTTTTGTGCGCTCTTTTAGCGGCATATTCGCTGGGTGGTTGGGCTGATAACATATTGTTTCAGTGCTGGAATACAGTATTTTGACTCTATCTTGACATCTGGAGTCTTCAGCTGTTAGGTGTAGGGATTGTAGAAAGATGTCGGCCATGCTGGCTGTCATCACTATAGTCTAAACTAAGGCAATGTGAGCCCCTGCGGTTCTGAACTCGGTGTCAGTTTTCAAGAAGTTAGAGAGTAGGCACACTTGGAGTTCTATCTGAAATTTCAAATAAAAATACATGATGAGTGAATTAATTGAACAAACTGAGAAGAATAGCCGACAGCTGGTGTTGGCTGAGCGCCCGGTTGGCGTGCCCACTGATAGCACGCTTCGGCTGGAGACGGTTGACCTACCTGTTCCTCAGGATGGACAGATGTTATTGCGGACAGTGTTTCTTTCGTTAGACCCATATATGCGTGGGCGGATGAGTGATGCACCTTCGTATGCGCCACCAGTTGATATTGGTGCGGTGATGGTTGGAGGGACTGTGGCGCGTGTCCACAGCTCAAAGCTAGCGGGCTTTAGTGAGGGCGACTGGGTCCTGAGTTTCAGTGGTTGGCAAGATTACGCGCTGTCGGACGGATCGGAAGTGACGCAGCTGGGGAGCAATCCGGAGCATCCATCATGGGCGTTGGGGATTTTGGGCATGCCCGGGTTTACCGCATGGGCGGGCTTGTTGAAAATTGGAATGCCGAAGGCGGGCGAAACAATTGTCGTTGCGGCTGCAACTGGTCCAGTTGGATCAACAGTGGGGCAAATTGGAAAGATCATGGGATGCCGGGTTGTCGGTATTGCCGGTGGGGCGGAGAAGTGCGCACATGCTGTGGAGAAGTTGGGCTTCGATGCCTGTATCAACCATCGCTCTGAGAGTTTTGTCGATGAGTTATCGAGCGAGTTGCCGGATGGGATTGATGTCTACTTTGAGAATGTTGGAGGCAAGGTTTTTGATGCGGTGCTGCCACATTTGAATGCACATGCGCGTGTGCCAGTCTGCGGTATAGTTTCTCAATATAATGCGACGGAACTCCCCGATGGTCCGGATAGGATGGGCTGGCTGATGGGGCAGTTACTGCGTAAGCGAATCACGATGCGTGGCTTTATTATATTTGACGATTTTGCCCCACTTTATCCAGAGTTTGCTAAAGAAATGACAGGGTGGTTAGATGCTGGGCGCATTCACTATCGCGAGGAAATGATCGATGGCCTCGAGCAGGCGCCGGCGGCCTTTGTCGGTCTGCTACACGGAGAAAATGTTGGTAAACGCGTGATTCGCGTGGGACCTTCTGAATTAACATAAAAATAGAAATTATGAAAATATTAATCGTTTTAACTTCACATGATCAACTCGGTAACACTGGACGGAAAACTGGTTTCTGGTTGGAGGAATTCACTGCGCCATATTATGTGCTGCATGATGCCGGTGCGGAGATCACTCTGGCCTCGCCAGCGGGTGGGCAGCCTCCCTTGGACCCTGTTAGTGATGCACCTGATGCGCAAACCGCATCGACCGAGCGTTTTAAAGGTGATGCAGCCGCGCAACATGCCTTGAGCCATACAGTGAAGCTTGCCGAGGTCGATGATGCTGGCTATGACGCGATCTTCTACCCTGGTGGGCACGGTCCGCTATGGGATCTAGCCGAGAGCGCGGATAGTAAGCGATTGATCGAGGCCTTCTTTCATTCTGGTCGCACGGTAGCAGCAGTTTGCCATGCGCCAGCGATTTTTCGTGATACCATGGATGCGGAGGGACGCCCATTGGTGGCTGGCCGTCGTGTGACTTGTTTCAGTAATACCGAAGAAGACGCGGTGGGGCTGACCGATGTCGTTCCTTTTCTAGTTGAAGACATGCTGAAAGCGAATGGTGGAGTCTTCGAGAAAGGTCCAGATTGGGGCGTGCATGTGGTGACGGACGGGGCGCTCGTGACTGGTCAGAATCCAGCATCCTCTGCGGCGGTTGCCGAAGCTCTAATTACACGACAACAATGATGCGCGGAGTGAAATGGTTGTGAGTATCTCGGTGGCAATCGACTGGGAGAAATGCGCAGATGCTACCGTGATAGCTTCCTAAGATGGATGCTATTAGGTTGACCTTCACTTGGGGTATTTATAGTCTGAACAGAATCGGCTAACTGTTAGTCTTCGTAACTCCGTCTAAATATCTATGAAATTAATATCTCAACCAGTTCGCACATTCTTTTGTGGTGTTGCGATTATACAGGCGTCATCATTCGTGATGGCGGATGCCATTCCGGAATACCGAAAAGTAGAGGGGCCAGTTTCAGCAGACTTGAAAGGTGAGTATACTGCCACGGATGGAGTGGGTGCGATTCCCGAGAGTTTACTTGGCCAGTATGACCCATTTAAGGTGTTGCCTAGGAAGTGGTTGCCAGAATTGAGAGAGAAATACATACCAAAGGTGAATCAGCCATTCATCGATGACATGAAGTTTTCGATCCACCCAAGGTTTTACTATTTCCACCGAGATATTGAAGGTAGCGGTGAGCAGGAATCAGCCGCTTTTGGCGGAGAAATCGGTTTAGAGAGTGGCTGGTATAACGATTGGTTCCGTGTTGGTCTAACCGCTTACACATCACAGAAAGTCTACGGACCGAGTGATCGGGATGGTGTTGATTTGTTGGCTCCTGGACAGAAAGGGTATACCGTATTAGGGGAAGCTTATGCGGATATCAAAATTTCTGATTCTTTGTTCCGCGCTGGTCGGACTCGCGTAGATATCCCGTATATCAATGGCAATGATTTCCGAATGACTCCCAATACGTTTGAAGCTGTTGGGGTCCGAATCGGGGAGGTTGAAAATCTTCAATTGGGTTTTGGTCATATTTTTAATATAAAAACGAGAACATCGTCGAATTTTGAAAGTATGTCAGATGTGGCGGGGGTTCACGGTGAGGACAAGGGCGTGAGCGCGATTTCAATGAGGTATAATTTTTCTGATGACAACTACATCGCTTTATCCGAGCAGTATGGCTGGGATATGTTTAACACGCTTTATGTCGAAGGGGAAAAGCTGATCGAGTTTTCTGACAGTGTCCTAGTCAGATTTGGAGCCCAGTTTACTGATCAGCGTAGTGTCGGCGATGAGCTTCTAGGTGATTTTAGCACACAATCGGCTGCCGTGAAGGGCGCCGTTCAATACTGTAATTTGACGAGTTCTATCTCGTATCAATGGACTGACAGTAGCAGTGGCATCATGAGACCTTGGGGTGGAACGCCGGCGTATCATTCATCAATCATCCAAGATTTTGATCGTGCTGGTGAAGAGTCGTTTCGCGTTGGATTTACTTACGATCTAGAGCCACATGGGCTTGAAGGCGTTTCGGTCGATACCAGTTGGATAATCGCGGATACACCTGACAGAGGTCGTAATGCCTCTTCGGATCAGCAGGAGTTTGACTTTACGATAGATTATCGACCCTCGATTGAGCTGTTTGATGGTGTGTGGTTTCGTGCCCGTTACGCGAATAATTCGATAGATGGTGGATCAGATATTGAAGATATTCGCTTTATCCTCAATTATTCCTATGATTTTTAGATTAGAATCAACGGGGGAATTATTATCGAAGGAGGTCATTGCTACACCAAACGTTGTTTGAGCTGATGAAGGGCAAAGCAAACGTCCAACGAGTCAAAATCAATTGTGGGGACACCAACCTTGACTAAAGAGCATTGAAGAAGTGGCTTGGTGATAGAGATAACAAATTTTGGGCAACAAAAAACCCGCTAAGCTTTACACTGTAGCGGGTTTGTAAAAAGTACGCAGACTGGGATTCGAACCCAGGACCAATTGGTTAAAAGCCAACTGCTCTACCAACTGAGCTACCTGCGCGTTATTGGTGATTTGTGCCCCTTGCGGTGCGGGCAGAGACGTAGGGTGATTTGAGCTTTAGCGCAAGAAGTTTCTGCTGCTTATTTAATAATTTCTTGTGCTAGCTTCGCTTTAAATTCACTGAGATATGAGGGGTGTGTTCTTAATGTATTGATAGTCAAAATCCCACGGTGAAAGTAAACAAACTCTCTTAGTATTGTTTGCGTAGGTGACTAGGCAAAATATTCAGTTGGTCGCGGTATTTGGCAATCGTGCGGCGTGCTACTTTTATTCCTTTTTCTTTAAGCTTTTTCTCAATGGCTGAATCTGAGAGGGGTTTTTGATGGTTTTCACCAGCGATAATTTGCTGGACGGTTTCTCGAATGCCCGTATTTGAGACTTCTTGTCCGCTATCGGTGGTGTAACCGGAGGTGAAGAAGGTGCGGAGCTCGATTAAGCCGTGAGGGGTTTGCACGTACTTTCCGGCAACGGCGCGTGAGACGGTTGCTGGGTGGACTTCGATGCTTTCTGCGACATCGTTCATTGTCATTGGCTTGAGCGCCTTTGGGCCTTTTTTAAAAAAATCGGGCTGCCGCTGAATCAGCTGAAGTGCTAGTTTGTAGAGCGTTTGCTGCCGTTGTGAGAGCGAGCGTATTAGGATTTTACCGTCGCGTATTTGCTCACGCAGGTACTGCCGAGATTTGTTGTCATCAGTGCTCGCCATCAAGTCTTTATAGGCATTACTGATCGCGATGTCTGGGATGTTGTCGTTAGTAAGTTGCGCTACCAAGTTACCTGCTAGATTTCTGAATATAATGACGTCTGCCGTAATATGCGGGTTGGAGGTGGGATCAAACTCAGCACCAGGATCTGGAGTGAGAGTTGCTATTTCTTCCGCTGCGCGGTTAACCGACTCAGTAGTCACACCCAGTTTACGGGCTATTTCAGGGACCTTTTTGCGCGCGAGGCTATCTAGAAACTCGGTGACAATACGGTATTCTAGGCTGCCTAACATATTGCGGCGCGCTAGTTGGATCTGTAGTGATTCAGTGAGGTCGATTGCGGCAACACCAGCTGGATCAAAGTTCTGCAGTGCAGCTTGAGCGCGCTCGGCTTCGCGTAATGTGAAGTTGTTTGAAATTGAAATTCCCTCCAAACTCTCATCAAAGAATCCGCGGTCATTGATATAGCCAATGAGGATAGTGGCCACCTGTTTAGTTTCATCCGTTAGAGATGCTAGAGAGAGCTGGCTGAGCAGGTGTTGCTGGAGTGTTTCTGGCGCCACGATAGAGTTATAGAGGTGGTCACGCTTTGCCTCATCGTCGATACCTACATTGCTACTTCGTTGCTCGGTGATTTGAAGCTCGCGAAAGTCATCGTCTAGCTCGGAGAGCGTCTCCATATCGTGCTCTGCATCTGGGGTGGAAGTTTCCTCAAATTGTTCATCGTTGCTCTCTAGTTCGAGCACGGGATTTGTTACAAGAGCCTGTCGCAATATTTGCCCAAGCTCTAACGAGTTTGCCTGAAGCACCTCTAAACTCTGCCGCATTTGCGGCGACATAACCTGAGATTGACCCAGGTTATGATGGAGATTGATACCTGCCATACGTATAATAGTTTCTAGTTAAGGAGGGGGTGCTACCTTCTTGAAGTCACTATAGACAGGGGGATAAATTTGTATAGCAGATTTTGTGCCATATTTCATGTGGTTGGCTCGATTCTGTTCTAAGTAGTAGAGTCTCATTAGGTCCTATCGACGTGGGTGGCCAAACATTAAATTGTCAAATCTCAGTGTTGCGCCTCGCTGCCGTTGTGTTAGTTTACCGAATATAGCAATGGAGGGTGATGCGTGCCTGGTCGGTCGCCGCGGTCTTCAAAACCGTTGTAGGGCTGTTATGGTTCTGGGTTGGTTCGATTCCTTCCCCCTCCGCCATTGCTTGATTTATAAGGGTTTTAGGGGGTTTTCGCGGGTAGTT
>Ga0233410_10000156_pt1 | contig 24262 bp, 35 predicted proteins | sample Na_anoxic_1_MG_FD_179869 | JGI IMG/M metagenome (GOLD analysis project Ga0233410, IMG submission 179869) | Seawater microbial communities from Saanich Inlet, British Columbia, Canada - Na_anoxic_1_MG | ecosystem: Environmental > Aquatic > Marine > Inlet | place: Canada: British Columbia...
TCATCGCCAACTGTGATCTTGTCAGCACCCATTGTGACGTTTTTAGCATCGTCAAACAGGTAAGGCGAACGCCCTGTGTCATTAAAAGTTAATGTCTTACTCATTACGAATCTCCGTTCAAAAGTAGTGATGTTGTTGATATTGCTAGTCCTGCGTTTACGCTGCTACTTACAGTGGTTATGGTTCCATCATTCTGCACATAGTATTTAGAGCCAGTGGTTAAGCTACTCATCCCTGTAACCGTACCGCCCTGCACAACAATCGTACCTGTGGCTGAAGTGGATATTCCTGCGTCTGCTATGCCTACAAAATCAGCACTGCTTTTGGGCTGAGTTGCAGCTATTTGCCCAAGTATTAACGTACCCACATCAGACGGATCATCGTCATCTTCAAAAGTAGTCATAAATTGACCCGCACTGTCGGAGTCGGGATTAAAGCGCGTTGTACTGTTAGTGGCTGCTGTGGAAAAAATCTCAATAGGCGTATCTAAAGCGACTGTAGTTGCAGAAGCTGTGCCTGTAACAATATACAAGTTTGAAGACTCGTCATAAGAAATAACAAATTCATCGTCAGTATTTGGGTCAAAATCTATGTTTGTATTTAGTGCATTACCTGTGTCAAAAGTCACCGCAGCCTCGGGATAAGTAATCGTAGTTCCTGAAATTGTACCTAAGATTGCCTTGCCGTCTTGGCTCGAACCTTTATAAGCTATAGCAAAATGGTTTGCAGTGGCAGGATTATAATCGACACTAGGGTATTGAGTGGCCGCACTTTCAAAAACATTAATAGCTCCAAAAGATATTGATGTTCCACTTACCGTTCCAACTACTGATTTTCCGTAATCCGAACCTCGACCATCTTGATAAACAATAACTACTTTATTGGCGGTACTCGGGTCACAAGAACTGTCGATCAGATTGCCAAACGCCCAGCCGGTAGTAAAGTTTGTTGGTGAGTTTGCGGTTATTGTAGTACCTGAAATACTGCAAACTAGAGCCGCACCATGCCCTGTCGGCTCTCTATAGGATATAACAAAGTTTCCAGACGTATTAGGATCAAAGGCTACGCTGGGAGGGGCTTCTGTTCCGGTGCTACCAGCATCATAAGTAACCGCACTTTCCATTGTAATTACGGTAGAAGCTACAGTGCCAAGGGCTACTTTTCCTTTGTTCGAGTCAGTCCCGTCTATAAAAGCTATGACAAATTGTTTTGCCACATTGGGATTATATTGTGCCGATGAATCACTGATTGTAGTAGTGGCAGCGTTTACCGTTACAGGAGTTCCCATAGTGGCTGTAGTACCAGACAGGTTACCGACTACAGCTTTTAAAACACCTGATTCTATAAAAGCTATAACAAATTCACCGGCAGTGTTGGGGTCAAAAGCAATAGAACTTATATTTATGCTGCTACTCTGATAAACCTGCGCGACACCATCAGGGATAGTCTCTGAAACAGGAGCAAGACTACCTATCGCTGATACAGTTCCATCTGTGTTAAGACCAACAGTGTCCTTCGCCGCTATAGTACTCGTAGCCACAGCTTCAATGGTCTTGCCAGAAGCACCCGCTGGAAGTAAGTCGGAAAGATTGCTCACGATTGGTACTCCAGATTAATTGATGTCGCTGACATGGCTTTGCCTATCTTGACCGCAGGGCTGGTAGTGACTGTACTTATGGTTCCGTCGCCCTGTGCGTAGTAGTCGCTTCCCGAAGTCAATGAAGTCAGCCCCGTAGCCGCTATACCACCTTTGATTGTGACGTTACCACTGGCGGTGTCGAGGATAGCTGCATCGGAAATGCCAATGAAGTTAGCTGCGGTGAGGTTTGTAGCAGTCGTTGAATAGACAACCCCTGTACCATAGTCTGAGTTGCCTTCATCTTGATAACCAATAGCTACCTTATTAGAATTTGAGTCAAAAGTGGCTGATGTATACGAGACAACAGCAGATTCAAAAACAGCCGCAGAGCCAAAAGATATTGATGTGCCGCTCACTGTGCCTTGTATTACTGTGCCGTACTCTGAGTTACCAACATCTTCATAAGCAATAACAACTACATTGCTACCTGAGTCGAACGTGGCTGAGGGAGTATTCGTATCAGCAGCTTCAAAAACAACCGGAGTCCCAAACGATATTGATGTCCCACTTACTGTTCCCACAACAGCCGTACCATGCTGAGAACTACCAGTATCCGAGTAGGAAATAACAACCTTGTTGCTGTTTGAATCAAAAGTGGCTGTTATCTCGGCTGAACTAGAAGATTCAAAAACAGCTTCAGAACCAAACGATATTGACGTACCACTTACCGTTCCTACTATTCCAGTGCCGTAGTGTGAGTTGCTATTATCCGAGTAAGCAATAACAACCTTGTTGGAGTCTGAATCGAAAGTGGCTCCGAACGCCTCCGAAGCACTACCAGCATTAAAAATAACAGCAGTACCAAAAGAAATGCTTGTTCCGCTAACCGTACCCACGACTGCATGTCCTTGGTAATTTGGGGTAGCGCCTAGGTAGTCTTGATAAACAATAACAACCTTGTTGGAGTCTGAGTCGAAAGTGCATGCTGGGAAGCTGCTATAACCCGTAGAATCAAAAACAACAGCAGTTCCATAAGATATTGCTGTTCCACTAACAGTGCCAACAATGGCTGTGCCGTAGTGTGAGTTGCTATTATCTCGATAAGCAATAACAACCTTGTTTTCGTTTGAGTCAAAAGTGCATGCTACGTGAGAAGCCGTCCCACCAGTTTCAAAAGCAACAGGAGTTCCAAATGAGATAGCAGTCCCACTAACAGTTCCGACAACGGCATAGCCGTTGAATGAGAGGGTCGGATCGTTATAAGCAAAAACAACTTTGTTGCTATTTGAGTCGAATGTGCTTGAAACGTCATCTACACGAGATGGACGAAAAACAACAGGAGTACCTACGTCACTACCCGGACCCATTCCCACCGGCGTAACCTTACCCGCCGCCGTCAAGATGACAGGCTTACCCGCTGCACTAATAGAACCGTCTGCAACAAAACTGACTTGCTTACCTGCTCCGGCAGGAAAAAGATCGCTAAGATTCGTCATCCGGTGTAATCCTTCATATTAATTTGGGTTGCACTGATTGCTGTGCCAATAAGCTGCGCGGGGGAGGCACTGGCTGTAGTTATCGTGCCATCACTTTGAACGTAGTAGTCAGAGCCAATAGTTAGGCCAGTTTGAACTTCGTTACGAGAACCCCATGTATTAATCGTTCCGGTTTCTGTGTCAGCAATAGCGGCTGAAGCCACGCCTAGAAGATTGGTTGAGGTTAGATTTGTTGCATCATAAGGGATTGTATAAACTTGTGACACTAGATACTGACTTGTGCCTTTATCTCGGTAACAAAGCACAGCTTGGTCGGTATCAGGGTCATACAAAGGAAACATATTACCATCAGGAACCTCATTATCATTATATTCCGTCTGGTTATCTGACCATGTATTTGTTGTCCCACTAATAGAAACTGTTGTTACAAATCCATCTTCCTCGGTAGTGTTTAAGTACATGAAAACAAAATTGGAAGAATGGGAAGAGTAAGTCAAAGCCCTTAAAAAACCATACGCATACTGGGAAGGAGAGCCACCTACTACCCCTATAAAGTCAGCCTGTGTTCCTAGCGTTATAACACTTCCTGTGGTGCTTATTACACGACTATAGCTGATTGTCGCATTACCAGATGTAGCCCCCGCTCCATATACCATTAAGGCTTTGTTATTGTCTGTGTCGTAAGCTAGTGCATTTGCGTACTGACCCATAGCCGCACTTATTGCAACTACAGCCGTACCGAAGGTCATAGTCGTACCACTAATAGCCGCAGCCGACGCTTCAACATTAGTGCTTCCTTTTCCATAAGTTATGATGACCTGATCGCCTACTCCTTGGTCATAGCACATATCCACGTATTTAGGCCGATTACTACTGCCAGCAGTCGTAAAAGTAGCCGCTGTACCCCATGTGCTTGTTGCTGAAGCCCCGCTGCCCGAAAGAGTTGCGGTGCAGGCATACCCTTGGTAATTAAGATTACCTTCAACGCCGCACCAAACTACTTTAGACGTTCCCGGCCACTCTACAAGATTGTTGTTAGCCCAAGTAGGAGTATAACCAGCAGGGTTAGTGATGGTTACAACAGACCCCCATGTAATAGTAGAGCCATCTGATGTCCCTACAATAGCTTTAGGTAAAGAGGAGTCCTGACAGGCCATTGCGATCCTGTCTTCCGTGGCGTTGTAGCAACACCCCAGAGAGTTTATAGCACGGGAAAAAATAATCGTGGGGGTAGTCCATGACACTGCATTGGTCGTTACTGTTCCTATAGTGTAAGCGGGATAACTGGAGTAAGCACTGTTGGAAAAAATAAGAACCAATTTGTCATTAACGGTGTCGTAACACCAATCCCCATAATACTGAGTTCCAGACGCTATTGTTTCCAAATCATAAAGAGCCGCAGCAACCGCGCTCTCCGCTATTGGCGCAGCCTTCCCCGCCGCCGTCAGGATGACACCCTTACCAGAAACTATTGTTCCATCAGCAACAAAGTCTATATTGTTCTGACCCCCTCCTGCGGGTATCAGATCAGAGAGATTACTCATTACACACTCCAGCCAATAGTGCCATCGATGTAGCTCATAGTGATTTCTGCAAAGTTCTTATCAAAAACCAAGTCAGTTGCAGAGCTTGCTATGTTGGAGCCGTTACGCGCTACGGTAAAAGTAGTAGTAGCCGCTGCGCCTGTGCCGTCTTTAATAGTTACTGTATCCCCTGCGCTTGGTGAGGCAGGTAGGGTGATGGTAATACTTCCGGCTGTAGCAGTGACAAACTCGCCAACCGCTGCGGTATAGTTTCCACTTTTAAGAATTGGCAAAGCATTGGCTGAAAGACTTGCTCTAGCCGTAGCCGCCGTAGTTCCGTTAGTACCGCCGTTAGCGACAGGGAGGGTTCCGGTTACTTGTGAGGTCAGATCGACGTTGGCTAGTGTACCGCCAAGAGTCAGGTTGCCAGAGCTTGTCACCGTGCCCGTCAGAGTAATGCCGTTAACTGTGCCCGTACCACCAACGCTAGTAACCGTACCACCAACTTCGGTGGGATTAGCATTAAGAACCGCAGCTCCTGCACCCGCACCGTCCGTGACGATCATGACTTTAGAACCGTTAGCCACGTTAACCGTAGCGCCTGAACCCTGCTTGATCGTGATGATCTGACTGCCTGTGGTGGCGTTTTCAATTATCCACGTCTTGGATACCGTGTTTGGACCAAGCGTAATCTCACGAGTCGCTGTTAGCGATACTGCCGAAGTAAACTTAAGGTACAACGAGCGCGTGGCATCTGTCGTAGCGTCAGGCATCGTGAAGGTTTCGTTGGCGTCAGCCGCCATGTCCTTCGTGCCGTAGCTAAAACCATCGGTAATCAGCTCAAGGTTAGTGTTGGTACTGGTGCCCCACACGCCATCTTCGTCACCTGTGGTGATTTCTTTAAGTCTTAAATTGTTAACATAAGTAGCCATGTTGGCCTCCAGTGACTAGTTCAATGTGCTGCCACCGGCAGCAGGGATGCTTGTCGCATAAATCTTTGTATTCTGACGTAAGTTTAGTGTTTCGCCGCAGTCTGAGCAAGTGTCGGCAGTTAACTCCGCCTCACTCACATCATATCCGCAGTTGCCACATAACACTTCAATTTCATGCTTCGGGTCTATTGCGTCACCCAAGTTTTGCGCTTCGTTAATTTTTATCATGCTGCTATTATCTCCGTCCAATTTGGGTTGCCGCCCGGAACTATTTGACTCCAGACTAGTACTGTTCCGACTTGGCCTGTAGCTTGTACGCCAATGGCGTATACATTTGCTCCGGCTGTCTCAGTTGTCTCGCCTAGTGCTGTAGTGCCTTGTACGCCGGTAACCGGCACCTCGATAACTAGCTCTACTGTTACGCTACCTAATGCAGTCGTTGCTTGCAGGCCGGTTTCCGTGACTATTGCATCTGCTGTGACGCTCACCGTGCCTAATACTGTAGTTCCTGCAACACCAGTAGCATTAACTATTACGCTACCTTGCACCCCGGCAGTGCCTAGAGCGGTAGTCCCTACAACGCCCGTTACCGCTACTATACCACCAGCGTCTATCTCTACTGTTCCAATTTCACCAGTAGCGGCATTGCCGAGAGCACTTATCGCTCCATCGCCGTTAACTGCGATATTGCCAAGAGCTATTGTGCCCACGACCCCTGTTACGGTAGCCGAAGTACCTTCTTGGACACCTACCGTGCCTACAACACCGGTAGCTTCGAGACCTAGTGACTCACCCCACGCACCTTGGCCCCAAACTCCACGACCCCACCCGCCGAAATAAACCGTAGCATCCCAAACAGCGTAAGCGGCTATGCCTGTACCCTGCACACCTGTAGCGTAGATAGTGGCTGTAGCAGCCGCCGTAGCAGTCCCTAAAGCCGTAGTTCCTACAACACCCGTAAGCGTAACAACCGCACCCGCAGCTACCGCTACCGAACCTACCTCACCTGTACCGACAGGCAGAGCCTGACCTTCGCCCCACGAATCTGTACCCCAAGTGCTAAATCCCCAACCGGAGAGTGGGACGATAACGTCAGCCATAGCAGTGCCTAAGCAATACGGATTATAGCGTTGCTCGCATCAGCCGCTGGGAAGACAATAGTAAAGTCACCCGCAGTAGAGGTCTTGTCCGAGCCGAAGTCCAGAACTGCAACAGCAGGGTCCGTGACGCCGTCAGCCAAGTAGATCAACGCGCCACGAGCAGTAATAGTCGCGGTAGACCATGTAGTATCTGCAAAGTCCAAGAACGCCGTAGTGCCGCTAGACGCAGGGTTTGCAGAAATAGTCAGGGTGTTACCGCCTGCCGTGTAGCCTGTGCCTGCCACTTCATTAGTTGTTGCGTATGCGGTAGTAGTCGCACCTAGCGTAGCCGATGAAGTAAACAACGCGATCTTAAATGTTTGTGCTGTGCCGCTGCTGAAATCAAAGTCTCCACCAAGGATTTGAACTTTGAACGATGTTGCCATAGCCTGTGAAATAGCCATTTGTGTTTCCTCTCTTTAAATTAACGCGGGGTTATACGGAGTTGACCAGAGCGGTACATATCTTCCCGCATCTTGCCGTCCCCTAAGTTTTTGAGTAGCGCTATAGCGTCTACGTACATTTGTTGGTACAAGGCTACCATATCAGGCTCACCCTTAATAAAACGTATAGCATGAACAAGTGCACCGTTAAGCAATGCCGAGTCAAACTCATCGCCAAGCCACGTAGTACCCGCAGTTACAATAGTCTCGGGGTAATAGCCGTAATGTAACTCTACCTCATACGCTGCATTGGGCGTTGGGCCTATAATAAACGCGGTGTCGTCAAAAATTCCGTAGTGTACGGGAGTACCTGTACTTGTCGGTCCGGGGTATGCCTCACGAATAAAGTTAACATCCTTATTCAGTAAGTACGTGTAATCTCCCGCAGCGTCTATAACCGCCAAAGAGAACGGATACAAAAAATCTGTAGGGTATATTAAGTACCTATTGCCAGTAGTAAAATTACCTGTCTGGTTCTTACGCAGGGCAGGTATTTGCACAGAGTTATAGATACCCTGTTCAGCCTGTTCCGTAAACATAGCAAGTTGGGCGTCCGTAAACGACTGCTCGCAAATGTCCTCAATGTTTGTCTTTAGCTCGGTGTAATTCACCTGCTACTCCTTACGCCATTGGGCCTCGGGCCATAGTGCCTTTAGTAGCTGCACCCACGCCGCGAACTTTAATACCGCTAGTCTTCATGTCTTTAGGCGGTTGGTTGCACGTATCTACTTTGTACATTGTAGGCTCATTCGGAAACTCGATGACCTTGGGTACTTTTACGTTTGACCTAGCTTTATTTTTCATTCCTGTCTCCTAGCTTATGGTTACTGTAACTTGCCCTACAGCACCTACGGCTTCCAAATTGTCTGGTGTAAGTCCAAAAGGGTCGGTTAATCCTACCGGGTCCCATCCCCACTGAATGTCTCTGCTTGCTACTAACTCAGCAGAGTCAGACCTTGGGTTTCGTATTGCTTGGGGGTCCTGAACTGGAACCGTACCTAGCATAAGTTGTGGTTGATCTGGATTCCAACACTCAGGACACGCCCTAATGTTAGTCTTATTTCCTTTAACAATCAGCTCTTTAAGCTGCCGTAACCTGTATTGAAAGCCACATACATCGCATATTGCAATGGCTTTTTGCCCAGACGCATACGTGTAGCTCATGTCTACCTCACGCCGTGTATACGCGGCACCAAACTAAGCGTTGCTTTTTCCCTGTCTTCGCCCGCTGCTAACTCAAATTGGCGCTCATATTCGGCCTGTAGCATAGGTAGGCGAGGCATTAATTCTGGGTCTTTCTGTGCTATATAATACGCAAGCCCTGCAACGAGGCAGGGCAAAAAACGGAAATTAACATCGGCGGTATTAACGCCTGTCCCCGAGTCCTGTATACGGCGCATCCGCCAGTACTTAAGAACATAGAACGGTGCAAGTGCAGTACCTTGGTCTGGTACAGGCCACACAGTTACAGAGGGGTTAGCCTGACCACGGTCTACATAAATTTGTATAGGACGGCCCTGAGAAAGCTTGTTAGGGATGCTTGAATAGGTAGAGACACTGATACGCGTTATATTTAGGTCAGACTGCGTGGTTACACTACCGTCGCCTGTGCGTACAACGTGCTCTAAAAGGTCTATTGTATCGGCGGGCAGATCGTATGTAGCGGTGCCTTCTACGAGGTTTTTCGTACCTTCCTCGATAGTCCACATGTTAATGCCACGGTTCTGCCACTCAATAGTCAACAGATTCATAGACCTACGAGCTGTGCGAAGGTCATAACCAGAACGCATTTCCCTACCGGCACGTTCCCACGCTTCTTCCGCAATCTCGGTGAAGTCCATGTTAAACGTTGCAGTTCCAGAAGTTGCCATGCTTTACACCATTTTACAGGGTTTGCCACCACGGGCCATGCCGTAACCACGTACTTTACCGCCTTTTTTAAGGCCCCCTTCTGCACGTTCTTTGTGTTGGGCTAAGCTTTCGGGGACTCCATACCCAAAACCCTCAGCCTTATCCGCCTCCGCCTTGCTTCTTGCGTAAGCGTTAGCCTCTCTTCCAGTTCCTCCTGAATTAAGTATTTTAAAGCGATCTTCGCTGTAGGCTTCCAGTTGCCTGATCCTTGCGCTGTTTTCTTGACGGTCTTTAAGCTTAGCCAAAGCCTCCGCAGATTTAGTTGCAGGCTCTTTATTAGCTTTCTTTCCCTTTGCCCCAATTTTTTTTGGCATATCTGTTCTCCTTTCACTCCGCCCTAAGCATAGAGTTTTTGCACAGTAAGTATCATGGTGTAGGTGTTCCCAGCAGCGGCGGGAAGTGATGTAGCCACTATATCGCCAGTTTTACCAGCACCCGCGTTGTTGGGTATACCAAAGTCGATAAAGTCGTACTGCTCGGTCCAGTTCGCTGGGAAATCAAAGAGCAACACGTTAGCAGTTGCATCCCATTCCAGCTTAACCGCTACCCCAACACTGGCAAAAGTTAACTTCTCTAAGGTAACGCCGGTGCAAGCACGCTTACTAATAGGGTCCGCTGCTAGCGCAGACACATCAACAACAGTGACTGTAGCGCCCGGAGGGGGTGTACCCGCGCCTATAAGCGTAGTCACCTTGATAATAGCCGTGCGACCACCGTCTTGAATTATCTGCGATGAATTTGTATCGGCCATAATTTAGCTCCTATTTTTAAGGTTAATAACCCAATCTAGGCGAGATTACTGTTTTGTTGATACAGGACAGTCGCTCTAATTTCACCACCACTAGTGGCTCCGGTAGTAGTCCAAGTCAGTTTCTTATCCGCAGTTCCAGTGTCTGCCCAAGCAAGAGCACCGCCAGCTTCAGTGGTAGGATACTTTCGACCTGCGCCAGAGGCTACTGTAATGGAGAAGGTATTGAGAAATGTAGCGTTACCACCAACACTATCGCCAATACTCAGCACTGCTGTAGCACCCGCCATAGCTGAAGGGCATTCTAGTACGATGTCAATAATTTGAGAGTTGGCTGGAATAACTACAGTAGTAGCGTTCGCAGCAGAAGCTCCAGACGAAAGCGAAGTGCCAGTTGAGAACGTCTGAGCCATAGTTACTTGGCCCGTGTTCTTTACGTCCTTGCCTAGAGTTGTTCCGGTAGTGTTGGAGATAGTGCCCGCTTTAACCGGGCCAGAGAAAGTTGTAGTACCCATCGGTAGTTCCTCACATGCGAGTTAATTTGAGGTATATCTGTCTGCATGTCGTCAGCCGGAAGCTGTCAGATACACCGGTTAGTTCCGGATTTCTCTTAGTATATACCACTTATTTAACTAGTGCACAAACAAAAAAGACCCGCCGTAGCGGGTCAAGACTTCAAGGGATACTGCAATTTAAATCTACCACTAAACCCAAGACAAAAGAAAGGGGACCGAAGCCCCCAATCCTAACACCGTTTGCTTATTAAGCGCCCGGTGAACCGAAGATGCCCAGTGGGTCAGATACGCCGAAGCTGTATCGCTCACGAGCCTTATATCGGCTGTTGCCTGTGTCGAAGTCTGCGTCCATGCTAGTGCTCATAGGTGAGCGGACGAAGTGCTTCAGGCCGTTGGGAATATCCGTCATCAAGAACCAACCATTGGTATCAGTTAGGTAGTTGTTAACTGTATAACCACCGGGAACTGAACCATTGTTGTTTAGTGCGTTGATGTCGTTATCCGCTGTACCCGGACGAAGAGTGGTATCCAACAGGCGAGTAGCAACGAATTGCAGCGCAGGTGGGATAACAAGCTTAGTAGGTTTAGCTGCAATAAGCAGACCGCGCTCATCAGTCCAACCAGCTATCTGAATAACAGCAGCTTCTAGTGAAGCCTCGTTAAGGTCAGCAGCAACAGCAGGAGTGTTTGAGTTTACACCGCCAGATACGAGAGGATGAGCAGTCGAACATAGTGACTGTCCATCACCGTACGTAGTACCGGCAGCAAAGGCGTTGTTAAGAATAGCAGCACCTTTGGTTTGCTTAGTGTACGCCATAGCGCGGGCTAGTGCCTTTGTATAACGTGAAGAGAGCGAATCGTAGAGGTTATCTTCGATTGCTTCTTCAGTGAGCGAGAAGCCCATTGCGACGGTCTCGTGAGTGTAACGAGCAGTCCACGCTTCTTGCGCATTGTCATACTCGATTGCAGAACCTTCACCCTTAACAGGCGCGGCACTGAAACCAGACAACTTAGTTTCTTCCTCGAAAGACCGATCCGAAGATTCAGTCTCGAAGATTTCAGAAGCCTCATCACCATACTTAGCGTATTCGAGGCCGAATAGGGCGTTTAGACCCGGTAGTAGCTCCTTAAGGAGTTGCGCTCTTGAAATAGCCATTTGCTAGTCTCCTTATACGCCAGTTGTGTTGTTGTACTGATGCAGGTTGATCTTAACGATCAGCTCCACAAAAGTATCAGCAGCGGTTGAAGTTTCATCTACTGTGTCAATAACGCGCACAACTAGACCTGCGGTAGTAGCTTCGGAGCCTGCTAGTACTGACGCACCAGAGTTTCCTGTATTAGCGTCGCCCGTGCCTGCCAAAACAGACATGTTAGAACCTACAGCAGCACGAGCTGCCGAAGACATTACGCTACTTACATTAGTTACGGCAACTTTAAACGCCGCTAGTGGGTCGTCAACTACGATAGCAAAAGCTTCTGTAACGCTAGTGCCGGGGTAGTACTGAGCCGGTGTGAACTGACTCAATGAATTGACGTACTGAACGCCTACAAAGACGCCCGAAGGGGAGCCAGTAGTGGTGCCAGTGAACTTCTCGATTGTGCCTGCCGCTACGATTTTAACCAAATCACCTGCGTAGATGGCCGTATTGTAGGTGCTCGCTATAGGAATAAGGCGAGTCTGACCTGCATAAGGCGTACCGTCTACACGGTTAATTGCTTGAAAGCCGTAGGGAGCACTGACTGTTGGATAAGCCATCTTAAACTCCTAAAAAATAAAGTTAGTTTCCTTTGCCGAAAGTAACCTTCGTCTTCCTATCGTTAAATAGGGGCATACGAGGATCGTTTTCGCGCATCAGACCTTGGTCAACAGATCGCATTTGAGACTCCGTTAGATTTTCGTAGTACTCAGTACGTTCTGCAACGAGTTCTATTGGGGCCTTACACAGCATTAACCCACCAACGATGACATTATCTTTGAACCGTGCGTCGGCAACAGCATCAGCAAATATCTCGGGATGGTCTTCTGCGCGTACTGGCTCCCAACCTTCACGTAATTTTGAGGACACATTAGTGGAATCAGGTTGACCCATAGTGCTTACACGAACCCAGTGAAACTTATATCCGTCTTGAGGAATGGGGTCAGGCAGCACTGTTGGCCGCGTCCACGCCTTTTTACGTACAGTTTTCTCACGAGTTTCCGCGTCTCTATTTTGTCGATTCTGACTCATTATTGTTTCCTCATTAATTCAGCAGCCTGTTTGGCGTAAGTTTCCAGTGGGACTCCAAGTTTTTTCGCAATAGCGACTTGTGATTGCGTTAGCCTAATTTTCTTAGGCGCTGTGCTCCGCGTAGCGGGAGCAACCACATTGCTAGATTTAGACTTGGTTTCTACCTCTGGTTCATCTTCTATCCCGTCGTCAAACTGATCGGGGAATACTTGTCGCATACGAGAGTTAATTTTCTCGTAGTAAGTATCGGTTTTGGGGTCTACCCCCTCTTTCGTTAACTTGTTATGCAACCCTAATGCAAAGGCAGTCATCTCGTCGTCTGAGCCAAACCACGGGTTATCATCGCGCCATGAGTTTGCTTTTTCGTCTTGCTGCACTCGAGGTTGGGGTACATCTACTTGCGGTTGTACAGGAGTTTCTTGGGGTTGTAAAGCCTGAATCTGTTTAGGTTTCAACCCGTTAACTTTCTCTTGACGTATTTGAGCAGCGTTAAGCGAAGTCTGAGCCTCTAAGATTTTATCTGGCTCGCCAGCCTCATAAGCTTCTTTATACTGACGTTGAGCCAACGCCATCTCGCCCTGCACTTGCTTCTTAGCTGACTCGATAAGCGTATTGTGATTCTGATCTACAGAGCCTTTTAGCTTGTTGTTCTCAGCTATAAGGTTTTTAGCATACGACTCTAGCTCTTCTCGTTCCCGTTGAGCGGCTTCCTTAGCCCTACGCTCGTCGTGGTAGCCCTTACTAAAGTGCTTAATACGGTTCTTAACTTTGTCGGAGTAGTTCTCTAGCTCCTCGTTAGTAACCTCTTCAGGGGGCGGGGATGCTTTCCGCCCACGATCAGCTTCAGGGGTATCGTCTTCTATCTCAATCTCTACTTCACCCGCCTTAATAGTATCTTTAGCGGACTTTATGTTTTCTCGACCCACGGCACCTTCTACTTCAAGCGGCGCGTCTTCTTCTTCGGCAATATCAATCTCAACTTCTTGAGATGTCTCATCTTTATCGGGATCAGGAAATTCAAATTCTACATTTTGTCTAGGCATGGTCTATTCCTTATGCACGCGTGACAGCACGCGGATCATCGACGACAGCTTCAATAGAGTCGTCATTCATTAAGCGAAACTCCTGCCCATTCACCTTAAAACGCGTACCGGTGTTGGCTCGGAACATCACATGGTCGCCTACTTTGCACCAAGGCCCAGTAGGAAAACGTTCTTTATCGCTGTACGCTTGCTCGCCCATATCAAGCACAGACCCCACGGTAGAGAGGATATATTCCTCCCGACGGGTAGATTCTGCCTTAATAAGCCCGCTTTCTCCGAAAGTATCTTCGACGTTAGGCAGGGCAATAAGCACTCTGTAGCCTACAGGCTTAGGGATAGAGGCTTCTAACTCTGCCTCCTCTACAGCTTCTACTTCTATACGCTTCTGTCTTTTTTGCTCTAATGCAGTCATTGTTGGGGATACAGACGCGTCAGCGCTGACCCCGCTAACTGTTACTGTTTCAGTCATCGTCATCATCCATATAGTTACGCGAAAGGTCGCCTACTTCTCTTAATGCAGCGTTTAGACCTCGAATCACACCGCACACCTCCTTATACTCGGCAAAGTCTTTAGGACCACCCGAGGTTAAGAATTCTTCGCTAGAACCTTTAAGCTCTGTTAGTTTTTCGTTCAGCACGTCAAAGACGGTAGTAGCCATTAAATTTATCTCCCTAAATCGTCTAGGGTAGCAAGCGCGTTTGCTAGGTTTAGCGCTGCTTGAGAGGACTTCATAGCTTCGTTAGGCTCCTCTACTGCGGCATCATGGCAAAGGCAGTACATAGCTCTTAATGCTTCGAGATGTACATCTCTAAGCGAGTATTCTTGCCCATCATTTACATTCTTGGGATCACGTCGTACATCTCTCATAGGGTTCTAACTCCTGTGGTTTTAAGGTTATCTGTTCTCTTATTTAGCTTTCTTTTTTGCCGTAGCAGACAATTCGTTTAGATGAAATAGCTTCACACTACCTTTAGTATGGTTTTTCCCACTGTGCAAAGAGCCATCAGGCATCTTGTGTGAGTTACCTTTAAACAAGGTTCCGTCTTTTTTGTAGTGGTTAACACCTTTCATTATTTGCCCTCTCTGTTAGCTTTTGCTAAGTCTAAAATGGCTTTTGCCTCGTCTAAGTCTTGTTTTGCATCGGCCTGCTCGCTCTGCGCCGCTACGCGACTTGCTTCAATAGCAGCGGTGGTTTTAGCTTTTTCTGCGTCCAACTGTAGGCGGGCGGCATCGAGCTGTGTATCTGCTTGATCTTTCTGTATTTTACGCTGCTGCTCGCCTTGCTTGAGTTGTAGCTCCGCTTGTTGCATTTGAAATGCAGGGTCTTGTTGTTGTGCTTGTGCTTGCGCTTGCGCTGCTTGTTGTTGTTTTTGTTGAGTAAGTTGCACACCCGCTTTTGCCATAGTTTGAGAAAGCAGCTTTTCTATCTCATCTGGCATCTCTTTGCCGGGCGCTGGTAATTGTGCTCCAAGTTTTGCTTCTACTTGTTGTCTATAGCTAAACCCTATGTGTTCAGCAATGTGAGCTTGTAAAGCAGCGACGACTTGTTGCGCTGCGGGGCTTTGTCCTATAAACGCTGCAATCTGTGGGTCTTCCATAAACGCTTGGTGTGTAGCGATGTGCGCATCGTGGTCTTGGTAGATAAACGCTTTAATCGGTTTACCGACTATGACGTTCATGTTCTCGCTGACCGGATCAGCAGGCTTCATATCATCCTCAACAGGTACGAGTGTATCGGCGTTCTTAACACCCAAGACCTCAATCATCTGGCGATGAAGTTGTGGTAAGTCGTAGATTTGTGGGGTGGCCTGCGCCATCTGCATAACAGTCTGATATTGCACAACTCTTTGTGCCATCGTGCTGCTATTAGGATCACTGACGGGGATGACTTCCACCATAGCGTAGTCGGCTTGTCTAGCACGAGGCTCGCCACGGTCAGGCACATACATATACTCTTCTGGGGCATACTCAGCGATGATCTTTCTAAGGAGTTTAAACTCCTGTTTCATCGAGTAGTGGACACGGGATTGCACCGCAGCCATTGGCTTGAGAGTACGCTCTAGTAGAGCGAGTGTAGTTCCAACAGGAGCATTAGCACTCATGTCGGATATGTTCATATCAGAAATAGCGCCTAGCCGTCGGCCTTCTTCGGTAATCTGCTTGAGCAATGCAAACAGAGTTTGGCTAGGTTCTTTGTAAGGGAGCGGTAGGATATTGTCGCGGATAGAGCCTGACGGTACATCTACATCACGAAATTCGCCGGGACCAATCGGTGTGTCGTCGCCCTTAACTCGTAGTCCACGAGACTTGAGGCCACCGGGGAGATTGGATAGGGTTCCAGCGTCCACGAGCTGACGGATGATACTAGTGCCAGCGCGAGCGTAGCCACCAATAATGTGAATGAGTCCGAGTCCATAAAATCCAAATCCGGGTACATAAGCATAATGTACAAAATGTTGACGCTTTAGTGTCAAGGAATCGGCAGGGTTCCAGTTACGGCGTATTGCCAGTACCTCGCCCGTACCCTTCTCAAGCGTTACTACATAAGGCTTTGCGACTTGCAATGACTCTTCATTGTCTGCTCCATCTACACCGTCAATATTCAGGTCAGCATGGACTTCAAGTATAGTATAGCGATCATCTGAAGTTAACGAAACGCCTGACTGCTCGGCTTTAGCTTCTTCAACGTCAGAGAAAAACGACATCGGGTCGCCAAGTACCACGTCTCGATAGAACCCAGCAGCCTGTTGCTTGACCATTTCGTTTTTTGTCTTACGCATGACGTGCGTAACGCGCTCTGCGGACTCAATATTAGAGGCACCGTAGGGTACAATCACGTCTTCCGCAGGGATATATAAGGCAATCTGACGCCCCAAACCGGGGTCAAAATACACCTTTTTGAACGCTGAACCGGCTAAACCGAGTGAATACAGTAGCCGCTCATGTTCGGGGCGGTACTCTACCATAACCTCAGTCAACTCGTAATTCATATCTGTCTTAACACGTAAGGCAGCGTCTTCCTTGTCTTGAGTAATTTCTCCAAGAATCTTAGTTCTTACTGGCCCGGCGGCAGGGAACGTCTCGCTCATGGCTTCAGCTTGGAACCGGATAGCGGCTTCCGCTAAAATGTTACTGTATACCCCACAAGAGTTTTCCCAAGGCTCAGTACGCTCTTCATACTTCATGCCCAGCACATCAAGACCGGCAACATAGCTATCAGCCCAGTCACGTCGAGCTGCCATGTCACCTTCTACAGCGTCACACAGCTCGCTTGAGATTTCTTGAAGCTGGCTGTCTTCTAAGTAGTCGGCTAGGTTTGCATCAAACGGGGCCGCATCTATATTTTCGTTTTCTTCACCAAAGTTAATCTCAATGCCGCCGTCTTCCAACTCAATCATGATGGGCGTATCTTCAGACGTAACTATATCCATTTCTATTACAGCATCCGGCTCGCCCATGTTTTGTGCTAATGCTTCGTCGATGCCTTCTGGCATACCGTATAAACCTTTCTCAATAGCCATTCTATTTTCCCTGTATAAAATCTATTAGTCTATCCAGCATGGATGGGTCCACTGGTTCTGCCGCAGGTACGGGGAGTCTTACTCCGTACTTCTCTTGCTTTTCTGGAGTTAACCATTCTCTAAAGTTACCTAACAACTTACGGTAGTCGTCCTGCACCATACGGTTATCCACTTCATAGGGAGACTTGTCGATCAATCTATGTTCTTGTCTATCACTTAACGGTCTACCCTCATTGCGCCCAGTCTCCTCTAAGAAGTCTAAAAACGCAGGGCTATCAAAACCTTTGTGTGTAAGCTCGTGGGCAACTGTAGTGGGGTAGCTGTAGCGGTTACCCTCACTCATATAGCCTTCTTTACTAGCGAAGGCCCGCTCTGCTTCGTTGTCCCCTACGGGCATAAATACTGATACGCCCTTGCCGCCACTCATGTCTTGATCTGGAGGGGTGCTCATAAACTGGATAAGCTTAGATTTTTCTAGCTTGCTGGGCTTTTCGGGGTCATACCCCCGCTCTATAGCTTCGGCCTCTGTATAACCTAAACCACGGGGAGACTTGGAAAACTGTCCTAAAATACTAGGTAGTCCTTGACCACGCGTTGTGTAGTTGCGTATTTGTGCGCGGTCTTCGTTAGTACCTTTTCCATAACCCAGCGCGGAGGGCAACCCGAACTCACCACCGAACCTAAGCTCTGGGGGTAACTTACGCTGTACCTCACCTATATACTCTTGATCGCCAAACTCAACCGATGCGTCGAAGGCTACCCGCTGCTCAGGAGTAAGGCTACCAAGCCACCTTTCAAATTTAGTTTTTTCCGCCATTAGTAAAATCCACCGTTGCGCCTTCTAAACATAGGGTCTTCTTCCCTTTCGTCCGAAGGCAATCGAATGAACCCGCCTTTTCTGAACCGCGCTAACGCAAGAGACACTGAGTCAACGTAGTCATCGTGTTCCCCTGCGGGGAAACTAGCAACCTCGTCAATAACCTCTTCTGCCCAAGACCTGTTTGGTGCCCATACTATGCCAGACGCAAACATATCCGATACCGCGTTCAACCTCGTAATCTTATCGTTACCCTTTGTGGGGGTAAACTCCTGCGCTGGTATACCCATCGCACGCATCTCGTAGATAAGAGGAGAACCTGAAGCCTTTTTCTCAATAATCAAAGAATCCGGCTGCCACTCGTCATATTGCTCTACAGTTGCTCTTTTGAGCGTAGGAAACTCCATTCTATCCCGAAAAGCGTTTAAAAGTATAAGGTTAGCCTGCTCTACCCCATCTTCATCTGCGTGGTAAAACACTCCCCACGTCGTACAAGCAGAGTAATCCGCCCTATTTGTCTTCTCGAACGCCGTATCCCACGCTTGAACAATAAAAGTAACCGGTGGAGGCTCATCTCCTTCCCATTCCCGCCACCATTCACGCTTCACAATAGCCGAAGACTCTGATGTCGGCTGTTGTTGGTACTGCGCCATCCACTTACTGTTGGGTAGTTCTTCTTTCAGCGCTGCTAGTTCCGCAGGAGGCCAGAACTCAGGCCATAACGCGTTACCCGAGGGTAAAATAGCAGGGAATTCAATGACTTCCCACTCTTCTCCACCCCTTTGGGCCGAAGATTTTAACACTTTAGATGTCAGATCACGTAATGACCACCTTGTCATTACTATAACTATAGCTCCACCCGGTTGTAGACGCTGGCGTGGGCCTGATGTGTACCACTCGTAGGTCTTATCGTAAATATCCGGGTTTATTTCGGCTAATGCTGCCTCTTGTTCCGAGTGTGGGTCGTCAATAATGAGCAAATCCGCACCTTTACCAGTAACCGCACCACCTACACCTATTGCAAAGTAGTCACCCCCTCTGCTTGTGTTCCATCTTCCCGCTGCTTTAGAGTCACTTTGCAGGGTTAGCTCGGGAAATATGTTCTGGTAGTTGTCTGTATCTACTAAGTTACGTACTTTTCGGCCGAAACCTACTGCTAGCTCGGCAGTGTGTGACGTTTGAATAATCTTTTTATGGGGGAATTGACCCAAAAACCAAGCAGGTAGTAAGTAACTAGCAAACTCAGATTTAGTGTGACGAGGAGGCATATTAACAATAAGCCGCTTACAATCCCCACGAGCCACACGCTCAAACGCCTCAGCCATCTTCGCATGGTGTTTCCCCGATATAAACGTAGGCCAAACCGCATTGACGAAATCTATAAACTTTGTCTGCGCTCGCCTCTGTTTCTTAAGCTTGGATAATTGCTCAAGCTCCGCTAGTACCAACTCTTGCTCTGTTTGTGAAAGTAGAGGTAGTACTTTAGGTATATCTTGAAGAGATATGTTATCAAATGGCGATGTCTGATTCGACATTTAAGTCCTCATCTTCATCTTCATCATCTATGTCTACTACACCTAGCAGGTCGTCTAGCTCTTCTTCCGATGCCCCGCTTGGGGACATTACATCTACTACGGTAGCATTAAGCAAAGTTTTTATGCGCTCTTTAATTGCTTTTTCTAAATCGTCAGGATTCTTATAGTTTATCGTCACTTCGCTGCGTTCAGTGAAAATGCCAATGTCGCTATGCTTACCTAGTAGTTCAAGTGCTTTTAACTCGTACCTTGGGTCGCCACAGTCAGCAAGCTCCATGAGTTTGTTTGTAATAGCAGCGCGTGCTTGAACGGCGTCCATAGCAAGTTGCTGACCATACGTACGCAGGAAGGCCGCAGCAGCAAAGGCGGTGGTATGGTTTGTGAGGTTGGATGGCTTTTTGGCTTGGGCGACGGCTTGCAAGAGTTCTTTCTCTCGTGCTGCATCACCTTCGGTTATATCAAGTGAGGCACCGAGGGCTTCTTGTAACTCTGCTGTATTACCGGCGACGGCCATCTCGTCCAAGAGAGTCTTTGACTTCTCTTCAGACAGGTCGTAGGGGACCTTGTGGTCCTTTGTTGGCTCCACTTGTACAGTAGGCATATCTTTTCGCAGGTAGTTAATACCGATGGGCGGAGTGTAAACCAGATACTTTGGTACATGCAAGCCACACAAGAAAAAGAATGTGCTAGGGGGGTACCGACAAAACCGACAAAAGTACCCCCTACCCTGTTTTGCTTTCGGACTCCTATGGGGGTGTTTCTGTGTGAGAGGGGGGTGGGGTGCGAGCTAGCCGGGTACAGAAAAAGAGGGGGTGGGGGTAAGTTATTGATTTAATTAAAGAAAGTAAGTAGGAATTGTCAGGTCGTGTTATCTATTGTGCATATTATTATGTATATAGCGCCGATACATTTGCTGCACATAAGGGGCCATCGGGGGTACGTGGGGGTGCCGTTTGCTTGCACATACTATAATATGGGGTACTATAAACCCAAGTCGCGCCAACAAGGGCGCGGCCTGCAAGGTACGGAATCCGTACATTGGTAATCAATACTTAATAGGTGAATCATTATGTCAGAAAATACTAAAACAGCATTAGAAGCAGCAATCCGCGAAGCGGCCGAATCACAATGCGCGGCCGATACTGCGAAGAAACATGGCGAATCATTAGTCGGCGCGACTGGTACGAAGTATCAGGCGGCGGCCGATCTGATTACTGGTATCGCACCAGCCTTCCCGCTGGTGGCGGCCAATGCTACGCTCGGCGGAGTCGGTAAGTTTCTTGAAAAGTATGCAGGAAATTCATTATGGCCGACAACTGAGCAAGCTATAGTGGCTTACTCAACCGCAATCGAGATGAACAATACGCTGCGCGAGGTTCACAAGTATTCAGGCGAACCATGCGGCGAATTGAAGACGTTCAAAATAAGATTCGCGGAGTGCATGCCGACCTATAACAAGAACGATAAAAACTTCAAGGCGGCCGCAAAAGAGAAGGCTATTGAGATGGGATTAGATCAGAAAGGCAGCATATTAAATCCCTGCTTCGATCCCATGACCAAAGCGAAAGCAAAAGCGAAAGTCGAGAAGGCTAACACTGATAAGAAGGCCCGACAGGAATATAAGGATTTGCCTGCCGGTGCACAGATCAGAGTCGACTTGCAAGCAGTGATTAATCGGATTGTTGGTTATCTGCCTGCGCTAGAAGACGCAGCAGGGATCGCCGATGTCGACTTGAATCCCGCGCACGTCAAGTCTCTCGATAAGATGAAAACGCGTCTATCGAACGCGCTCGCTACAATGGAGTCTGAGTCTATTTGGTCAGACGCTTTCGCGGATTACAAGTCGAAGTAATCTCTCGCAGTACACTAGGCCGATCCAGTTAATTCTGGGTCGGCCTTTTTTTGTGCCTGTAATTCCTGCATCGAATCCCCCAAAAATTTCTGGTGATAGTAGTGGAAGTTGGCTGCTATCGAAGCCAGTGATGACAGTAACTATGGAGTTGCTGCGCCATGCAGGTTCTAAAGCAGGGTGATGACAGTAACTATGGAGTTGCTGCGCCAGCCTAATGTTACGCAAGGTACGGATTCCGTACGTTGTAATGTTACGTTTCACTCCTAATGTTATGTTTAATGTTATGCGCTAAGGCTTTGATATGTCAGCATAAAGAGCCTTTTGTGTAATGTTATGCAAATAAAAGTACTTTCAGTATTTTATCCCCTTCTCTTACCCCCCTTCGCGCAGTGAATAAATTTCGCTATGGGGGTATGTTTTTCTCTAAAACTCATAACACCATAACATTACACACAACACAGCTCCACACCCCGCGTATTCTGTACATTGTTACGCGCAACCTAATGTTATGCGCCTCGTAACATTACCCCCTGTTTTTATAACAATGTAACATTACATTTACCCCTATTGACAAAGTAAGCTAATTGTGGTACAATATGTATGTATGTTGAAAGTTTAGGTTCAATTTACAGGGTACGGATTCCGTACCTTACATAACATTACCAAGGAGAACGCTATGGCTAATTGCATTAGGTGTGACAAGTATTATTCCGAAGCCCGTTACCAACTAGGCAGACTGACTTGTCTAGTATGTGGAGAGTCGGCAGCAAGCGAGGGGAAGCACACAGTCGCCCCTCTCAACAAGAGCAACTACATGCTTCTCTCACGAGAAGAGTTAAAGCAGTTAAACCCTAAGAGAACCACTTAAACCACAAGGTACGGATTCCGTACCTAACCAAGGAGAACGACAATGAAAAAGCCACTTAACCCACCGACCTACACAGCGATGAAACGCGAGCGGCACCGCTTCACCAACCCATGGGCAGACGACCCACGATTCGTAGCACTGGGCGTAGTAATGATGACCCAGTACGCAATAGACGAGAAAACCCACATCACCACTCGATTAGAGCTATACGCAATCGAAGGCGGTAACGACTACGACACTCACTTCGGTGCAAGACACGGCAATGAAGGCAGTTCGTATTACTCCGGCGGAGCAGGTCTTTGGAGAGATGTTGGAAGCAACTCACCCACCGGCATAGCCGCACGTACATGGTTGTACCACAAAGCCTTCGGAAAAATACACCCGCAGGTGCACACATGAGTAAGCAACGCGAGGAGCTAAGGAAGCAACGCGAGGAGCTAAGGAAGCAACGCAACACCCATGACCCGCACGATATGTACGCATGGGCAAACAACAAGCCTGTGTGGTTGCTACCACTGCAAGTCTTGGGCTTTGTAGCTACGGGCGTAGGGCTAACAGTATGCCTTTACTACGCAACCGTAATTTTATTCTTACTATAGGAGAACGACATGAGTAACGACATGAGTAAAGAAAATGGCATAGCCATAGTTATTGAAGAAATTGCGCGAGTAGCGTTAGGGATGGTGTTCGATGAGATTGGGCATGAGCTAGACCTGAGCGATGCCCATCTGTTAAAAGTGCGCGAGTACCTAGAAGCTAAACTAAACGCAGAGGAGCAAGACGATGAATAGAGAAGAGTTTTTTGAGTGGTTAGCGTCCTGCCCAACCCATAAGTGGGAGGTCACCGGAGACGAGTATGAGTTTGTTACGGTTTCATTCCCCGTACAAGAAGAAGAGGAGCAAGACCTATGAGTACACATGATGAACTAATGCAGCTACGCATCCAGCGTATACGCAAACTAGGAGAGCAACCGATGACTTTAAAAGAGCTAGAAGATTTACTGGAAGCAACGCGACATAAGCTAGCCGAGCAAGGACGCATAGTAGACGCACGCCTGTTAGAGAAGGAGCGAATGCTAGAGCAAGCCGTTATCGACGCACGCTTGGATGAGCCAGACGAGGAGCAAGACCTACATAATGTAGGTTCAACCGATGAACTAAAAGACTACTTAGCGGCTTACCTCGGGGACTTAGAATACTGGTGCGGGCTAGATGTAGAAAGCGTCAACCACTACACGAACGGAACCCCAGAGTTTGCGAGCATCAAAGAACTGCGAGAGTACCACGCAAGGTTGGCTTCCCTAATGAAGGAGCAAGACGAATGAAGAACGATGGGGAGAAGCTAGAGCGTTACGTCACTGCTTCTATAGCAGCACTAGAGGAACACCAGCCACGCCCTGCTGATGAGCCTATATCACTCGCGGAACTCTTAGCCGAGTATGACCCACGAGTACTGAAGCAGTGGTTGGAAGACCAGCACACAGCAGAACAAGCAATGGATGTACCTGAGACAAGAAAATAAGCAACCCTAACTACTAACCTACATTGTGTAGGTTGAACCAAGGAGAACGAAAATGTTTGGAAACATAACAGAACTACCAACCCTATTCTCGTATGCCGAAGCACTCAAGCATTACGAGTCGATCACCCCGATAAGGGGTAGCCAGAACCTGCGACCGATCTGCACCACACACAATGGCAGACGCAAGAAGCACATGCAGATCATCAAGACCACATACCCCAAAGCATTAGGCATGGCAGCAACACCCCCAAGTGATATCGATGCGGTGGCTTGCAGATTGTATGACACTGACGTGGTTACCTTCGTGTCGAACGGCGACATCATCATAGACAACGGAGGGTATGCGACAAACAGCACGCACAGGTTCATTGTTGGCATAATGACTTACGCCCACCGCGTGCTCGACCCCTTGCTTGCGTATTCCAAAGCAGGCAGTACTATCATCGAGGTGTACCCGCCCCAAGGTAAAAGACTCGTAGTCATGAGAGACAAGCCAGTAACCCTACGCAAGGTAGAGAATATACATGGAGTGGCTTACGACTTTACCGCAGACGTTGACGTTCAGAAGGGCTACTACCTCAAGTGCAAG
>Ga0233410_10000157_pt1 | contig 24243 bp, 23 predicted proteins | sample Na_anoxic_1_MG_FD_179869 | JGI IMG/M metagenome (GOLD analysis project Ga0233410, IMG submission 179869) | Seawater microbial communities from Saanich Inlet, British Columbia, Canada - Na_anoxic_1_MG | ecosystem: Environmental > Aquatic > Marine > Inlet | place: Canada: British Columbia...
GCAAAAGTAGGATTGGTCACCGCAGATTCCGCCTTCTTTAAGAATTTCAGGTAGTGTGTATTCTTTGTAGGGATTGAGGCCCTCTACCGCTCTCTCCATCAGGTATTCCACTTGTCCATAGGTGTTTCCAAATGATTTTCGGCGCAGGATGCGGAACTTTTTCAGTGCCCATTCGAGCTCTTTTTCCGACACGGGGGAACAGACCACAAAGGTCAAATCTCTTGCGGAGCTTTTATCAATACTAACTTCAGTTAGTCCACCTTCATTCTTCTCGACATACCATAGAAAGCGCGCGAGCCCGTCGACGCTAGTATTGTAACTATCACTATTTTTGTATGAGAGTTTTTCATCGAATACGACGGCGCAAGCGAGGGCTAAATTGAAGTACTTATCTGCCAGTTCTGGTGAGTCTTTGTATTTCCCCCACACTTTTCCGAGAAACTCGAAAACTGAGGCTTTATCGTCTTGCTGGCGTAGGGTGAGTAAGATCTCTTCCATGGCAGAGTTATTGACCATCAGCCAAGACATGAAGGAGGCGTTGTTTGGTGTGGTTTTCGTGGCGCTCAGTACAGCTGTGGGAAATCCCTCTAAAACACTACTTCGTAAAACAGCCTGATAGTAGGCGTCTTCTTTCCAAACTTCATCGTAGCGAGTGGAGCCCTTACCTAGGCGAATTTTAGAGAATTCCGAGATGATTGATTGGTGTAGAATACTACGGTATTTAACCCAATCGCCACTCTCAATAGCTTGTTTGAGTAGCTCGGAGTCGCGAGCTCTTTGCTGGGTTGAGCTAGCTTGCGTGCCAATTAGTGTGAGTTTTGCTAACGGCTTCTCAGCGGGTGGGCTAACATAGGTGTCGGGAGTTTCTTCAACAGGTGAACTTGGTTTGGATTCAGCGATTTTAGTCTCGATAGATTCATGCTCTATAGCTGGTCCTTTTATAGTCTCTGGCTCCGCAGCAATAATTGGCTCTACCTCCTGGATTTTATCGGTAGTTTCTGGTTTTGATGCTACGGGTGACAGTTCTTCTGGAGGAGTTGTTTGAAGATAGGGGTGACAGTAATAGCCAATAAGCCCGCAAGTAATCAGCACTGAAATTCTAAATAGTAATTTAAAGCCTGATGAGGGTGGAGCTGCATTCATGGCTTTCTGATACCAGTTAGTATTTGGCTCAGCAAGGGAGATGTTACCTGTCTTCGACGCTGTTTGTTGAATCCAATTGGGGAGTAGTGTGTTGTAAAGTCGGGTTGAGGTTCTGACAATGACTGTGAGATTTTGATTGTGGATAGGTGCGTTTAGATTTAATAATAGATAGTTAGCCTAACAATCCCTAACTTGATGAAAAATTACATATGAATGCAGGAACAGCGAATATTTTAGAAATGCTCTCTACCAGAGTTGAGACACTCAGTGGAAAGGGTGAATGGCAAGAGGCCTACTACGCTTCACAGGCTGTGGTCGATAAAGCGCGAGGTGCAGTGGAGCACAAAGAGGAGGGGGCTGAATTAGCTCTCGCTGGGAGTCTGGAGATTCAAGCTGATTTACTGCGTCATACTGGGCATTTGGAGGAGGCTCGTCTCGGTTATTTAGAAGCTCTTGAGATAGCCAATCAGTTTTCAGATAACGAGTTGATGCTAGGACGTATCAGTGCAAGTGTGGCATTTCTCTATGATAGTGTGGAGAATGAAACGGAAGCGATTCGCTTTTATGAACGGGCGATTGAGCTCTATGGTCGAGCGGGAATGGAGCATTCTGAAGAGGCAGCTGACGTCTATAATAATGTTGGCTTTGTTTATCGATCGATTGGTAACTTTGACGCAGCTGAGGACCTATTGCTAAAGGGGCTAGAGATCTGTAATCATACTCTCGGAGCTGAGCACGAAAAGACTGCGACTCTTTGTAATAATTTAGGGGCACTCTATTTGAAATCTGGAAAAAACATTCAGGCGCGTGAGATGAATATGATGGCTCTGGAGACTCGAATGAAGACCTTAGGGGGAACCCACCCTGATACCGCCCAGTCGCATGCTAATTTAGCTCTATCACTCTGTAAAGCTGGGGAGCTGAAAGAGGCTGACGAGCACTTTAAAATAGCTGTAAAAATCTACGAAAAGCACATTCAGTCTGAAAAGCATGAGTACGCTGCGGTAGTTGAGAATTATGCGGAGTTTCTCAAACTTTCTGATGATCAGAAGGCGGCTGATAATCTGATCAAAAAAGCGCAGAAAAAGCTATCGAAGTTGGGTGACTAGTTTGCTGGGTACACGGGCTTGTCGAGTAACCATTTTTTTAGGGTGCTGTCTTGGGCTGTGACATTGCCGATGACTCGGTAGTGCGAGGTTTGAAGGGCTACTGCGTTCTCTTTGCTTTCGTCGACGACACACCACGGCGCGCTGCCTGATGCATGAATGAAATGGAGCTCGCTCCCGTCGTGGACGATGAAGCCAACATGCTTGTCGAGGCCAACGATATAGATGCCGGTAGCTTTGGATAGAATCAATCCGTGAAATGCGGAATAGTCCATGCCAGTGCGAATGGTCATGGAATCCCGTGGAACGAACGCTCCTAGGATGGTCTGCGAAGGTTGCTGCGATAGTTTTATTCGAGGCAGTGAGAAGCCGGCGTCGCGCATGATCGTGTTGACGAAGTAGCCGCAAGCTATTTTTCCCTCGCCTGGTGTTTCGGAGATTCCGTTGTAGTCCCATTGTGTTCCGAGCCAGCAACGCATCATTTCTGGGAGTATAGATTCTAACAATGTGCGGGACTCTGAAAGAACGACTTCTCGATCTGCGTCATTTTGAGCGGAATTGAAGCTCTGAGCTAGACGGCTTTTCCTTATTGTAAGGTCCTGTTTGAGAATTTCGTATAGCTCTGGTTGAGGTGCTTGTTTCCTAGCTTTTGCGCTGAGAGATGGGAGACGGAATTCGTCTTGGAGAAGCCAGAGGGTGAGCCCGACAGAGGACGCCGAGCACATCAAAAAGAACACGATCAAGAGTGCTCTGTCTGAGCGAGGTTTTAGCTCTGTATGTTCTAGTTCGGGCATGGTGCTGCTTCGTGTTACGCGTAGCTTACTCTATACAAGCCGCCTCTGCCCATAGAAATTTGATAGCCGTAGCGATAGATCCTAACACTCCACAACGTTGACCGCTAGGCCGCCGCGCGAGGTTTCTTTGTATTTTTCCTGCATGTCACGACCGGTGTCTCGCATGGTTTTGATTACTTTATCCAGCGAGACAAAGTGTGAGCCGTCTCCATTCATGGCCATTCTTGCTGCATTGATTGCTTTGACTGAACCCATGGCATTGCGCTCGATACAGGGAATCTGAACTAAACCACCAATGGGGTCACAGGTGAGACCGAGGTTGTGCTCCATACCGATTTCTGCAGCATTCTCAACTTGTTCGACAGATCCGCCAAGGTATTCAACAAGGGCTCCTGCAGCCATGGAACAAGCAACGCCGACTTCGCCTTGGCAGCCGACATCGGCACCAGAGATAGAGGCATTTTTTTTGTAGAGATTTGCGATAGCTCCAGCGGTAAGAAGGAAGCGGTGAACTCCGTCCTTATGCGGGCTTTGCTTGAAACGTGTAGCGTAGTGGAGCACCGCTGGGATGATGCCTGCAGCTCCATTGGTGGGGGCTGTGACCACACGGCCATGGCCAGCATTTTCCTCGTTTACAGCGAGAGCGTAGAGGCCTACCCAGTCTAACACGGAGAGGGGATCTGAAAGTGATGATTCGGCTCTTGCCGTGAGCTTGGCGTGGACTGTGTTAGCTCTGCGTTTGAGCTTGAGGCCGCCGGGAAGTATGCCTTTGTTCGCAATGCCATTTTGCACACATTGCTGCATGGCTTCCCATATGAGATCTAGTGTGGCACGCGTTTCTTTCTCAGGGCGCATAGCATTCTCGTTAGCTAACATGATCTCAGAAATAGAGCAGCTGAGGCCGCTTGCTATTTCTAGCAGGTCGTCAGCCGAGTCAAATGGGTGTGGACCCATGATCTGATCGGCTGAGGGCTGAGGGTTTTTGAGCTCTTGCTCGTTTGCTATAAAGCCGCCGCCCAGTGAGTATATAATCTCTTCGTAGATAATTTCGCCACCTTTGGAACGAGCGGAAAAGTGCATTCCGTTAGGGTGCAGTGGGAGTGGTTGGTGACGATGGAAATCGAGATCTCGCTTGGGGTCGAAATCGATCAGTTTCCCATTAGGTAGTTGGATGCGTTTTTCGGTTGTGATTTTCGCCAGACGTGCATCCATCGTCGTGACGTCTATGCTGTCAGGCATTTTCCCCATAAATCCGAAGGTGAGAGCCATGTCCGAGCCATGGCCTTTTCCGGTAGCCGCTAGTGAGCCGTAGAGGTCGCAACGGATATTCTCAGTGGCGTCAGCGTGACCTAGGCTAACGAGTTTTGAGACAAATGTGCAGGCGGCACGCATAGGTCCCACCGTGTGTGATGAGGATGGGCCTATACCTATAGTAAAGAGGTCGAGAACTGAAATGTGCATAGTCTCTAAAAGAGAGGAGATTACTTGTTAGGGAGAATCTCTACCTCGTAGCCATCGGGGTCGGTTACGAAGGCCATGTGGCGATTTGCTGGATCGGCAAATTTCTCACGCCAGTTTCCTGGCCAGATTTCAATACCATCATTTTCTAACTTATCGCAATACTCGATGACGTCATCGACTCCAAGACAGGTGTGCATGAGGTCTTCCGGGAATTCTACTTTGAATTCAGGTGAGTAGCAGAGCTCTAGAAAATGTTCAGAGCCTGGGAGGTCGAGGAAGGCGAGTTGGTTACCTTCTGGCGAGTCTTTGAGGTCGCTTAGCACGAAGCCTAATTTTGTGTAGAAGTCTATGGTGGCCTGGAGATTGGAAACTCGAATACGTGTGTGTAGGAATTTAATCATAGTAGTATTTGGTATGGGGGTGAATTACTCGATTTCTTCAGCTTCAAGAACGCGGAAGTTTTCTTTAATTTTGCGGATGTAGATTGGTTTGTGGACTTCATCGGGTTCCCAGCCATTGACTAGGCCGAAATCGATGATGGGAGCCACCCATTTGAGGTTGAAGAGCTTTGGGACTTGAGCAACGAGGATTTGACCGCCTTCAATCTCGTTGAATGCAACGCGGACTTCGGTACCTCTTGCGGTGGAGTAGGCTTTCCAACGGTATTGAATATCGTCGAGAGTGATGACTTTACAGCCTTTGCGTGGAAGATTCATAAGTTGTGTAGAAGAGGCTTCTAGCCTCTTTAGGTAGTTAGGTGAGTAGAAGAGGCTTCTAGCCTCTTTGGTGAAGTGAATTCTTGAGGAGTGTCAATAAAGACGCTGGAAGCATCTTTTACGGCTAGACTGAAACTGCTGCTTTGATGTGGGCGTCGTGCTCGTAGTTTTCGAGCTTAAAATCGTCGAATGTGAATTTGTCGATGTCATCGACCTCAGGGTTGACCCACATGGTTGGAAGTTTGTGTGGGGTGCGGGTGAGCTGAAGTCTAGCCTGGTCTAAGTGGTTTTTGTAGAGATGGAGGTCTCCAAAACTGTGGACGAAGTCGCGGGCTTCGTAGCCCAGCACCTGAGCGATCATCATGGTGAAGAGCGCGTAGGAGGCGATGTTGAACGGAACACCGAGAAAGAGGTCGGCGCTGCGTTGGTAGAGTTGGCAGGAGAGGCCGGGTTTGCCACCTTCCTCTACTGGTTCGTGGACGTAAAATTGGAAAAGCAGGTGGCAGGGGGGGAGATTCATTTCGTCGACTTTACCGACGTTCCAAGCTGAAACGAGGTGGCGGCGGGAATGTGGATTGTGCTTGAGGTCGTGCATCAGGCGGGCGATTTGGTCGATTTCTACCCCTTCTTCATTCTTCCATGCGCGCCATTGTTGGCCATAGACTGGGCCTAGGTCGCCATTTTCATCTGCCCACTCGTCCCAGATGCGGACGCCGTTTTCTTTAAGATAGGAAATGTTTGTGTCGCCTTTGATGATCCAGAGTAGTTCATGGATGATCGAGCGGAGGTGCAGCTTCTTGGTGGTCAAACAAGGGAATCCCTCGCGGAGGTCATAGCGCGACTGACGGCCGAAAACTGAGACAGTTCCAGTGCCAGTACGGTCGAGGCGCTCTTCTCCGTTGTCGAGGACGTCTTGCAAAAGATCGAGGTATTGCTGCATGGGTGGGAGTGTGAAGTTGGAAGTGTGAAGTGTGAAGTCTTTTTCAGATAGAAACTCAATCGTGAGTTCCTGGCTTACGCCGAAGGTTCTTCTTTTGGGCGTTCTGCTTCTTGCCTTTGAGCATGCGGTTCTTTGAGTTGCGCGAGCGCGGGCGATTGGTCCGACGTTTCTTTTCACGTGCGTCTTTTTTTTCTGCTGCGGCGTTGTCGTAGAGTGCTTGAATTTTCCGGCAAAGCTCCTCGCGAGCGAGTTGGCGGTTGATTTCACGCGAGCGCTCCCCTTGGCATTTGACCTCGATGCCTGTTGGTAGGTGCTTCAAATACACACAGGAGGAAGTCTTATTGATCTTTTGTCCGCCTGATCCTGATCCTTGAATGAACTTTTCCACCAATGTTGCTGGTGGAGCCCCGAGCTTCGAGAGTCTTTGTTCTATGTCATCGTGCTGGCCCATTCTTAGATCAGATCTAACGATGGAGTACCACTAGATACAAGCCTAGGAAGTAGTTTACTCTTTCTTTTTAAGTCGATTGATCCAGTAAATGGCTGCCAAGGCAATAAGCAGTATTCCACCACCGATGAGAGGGCGAAAGGTGATCCATGCTAGAGCAATGGTGACTGATGAGATGGCTAATGAGAGGGCGAATGCTATCAGGCCTGTGCCGGTCTCTGCAATATCGCCAAGGAAAGGCACAACATCCAGGACGACCGAGAGTGGGCGGAGGATAGCGATAAATCCGAAGCCGATGATGGTGAATCCTACAGCGCGCAATATCCATGATAGTGTTCGGTTCGATGATGCTTCTTGAGCGAAAAGGGAGTCAATAGAGTGGGTGCCGGGTTTAATAATAGAGAGTGTTCCTTTCTTCGCTTGATAGCTGACGAAGCTATTTCCTGCTTGTTGCGCGATAATGCTATAGGGTCCAGGTGGGGCATAGGTGAAGTGGATGCGGACGTCACCAATACTGGTAGTGCTGGCGTCTGCTCCATAGTAGATGGTGTTGTTAGTGATGCTAGCTTCAGCGGCAATAGAAGGGGGAAGGGGCGAGTCGGTGGTTAGGGGAACTGGGGAGTCGGCTTCCAGTCGTCGAGCTTGTTCGTCAGAGAGTGAGTATGCTTCCAGTTGCACTAATTTTGGTGAATGACTGGCTTCGTCGATTTTTTTTAGAATTGTGTTCTTGGAGCGATATTCGGGGTCCTTGAATGCTGAGGAGTCGATAGGGTTGTCGGCCCATTTCGCTGGATAGTCATAGGTCGTGATGGTTTCAGTGCCTCCACCTAGTTTTTTCTTAGTCTCGGACTTGGATTCCTCTTTGTACTGATAGTACTCGACGTGGCGCTGGAGTTTGAGTGCGCCTTTTTGGCTTACGCCGTATATCGGATCAGTGAGGGTTTCCTCTGTGGTGGCTTTGCCAGTGAGGTAGACTAGCTTGTTTTCATGGCTGGGAGAAATTTGCTTAGCGTCGACTGAGACGGCCATCTTGGCCCCTTCCTCAAGCGTACGAGTTCTGTCGACTTCACGCTTTTCGTTCCAGAATAGCAGGATGATAGCAACGGGAATGGCTATAAGTCCAAATATTATGCCTTTGAGTGAATCGCCTATTCTTGAAAACCAGGATGTACTTGTGATTTCTGTGTAGCTCATAAATGTCTGATGGTTGTAATGGGGTTGGTTGATGAGTTAGACAGTAATTTAGTGAGGATACCACTGCAAATAATTGGATTATTTATAAAGGGGGTGGAGTGCTGAATTTTAAATACCATTGTGATGCTTCTACTGGATTCTGTACTCTTGACTAGTGGGCTTAGCTGACTAGGATGCCGCCATGTTCGCAGGCACGCACACAGCAATTATCACACCTTTCCGCGATGGGCAGGTAGACGAAACAGCATTCCGCCAATTGATCGAAAAACAGATCGCTGGAGGAGTGCAGGGAATCGTCCCCGTAGGCACGACTGGAGAATCACCGACATTGGACCCAGACGAGCATCTAGAGGTTATCCGTATAGCTGTCGATGCGGCTGCTGGTCGGGTAAAAGTGATTGCAGGAACTGGCGCTAACTCTACTTCTGAGGCGATTCATTTGACCGAGGAGGCAGAGGCTATTGGTGTAGATGCATCACTGCAAGTGACTCCATATTACAATAAGCCATCACAAGAAGGTTTGTATTACCACTTCCGCGCGATTGCTGAGAGCTCTAGTTTGCCGATCATGTTGTATTCAGTTCCGGGACGTTCTGTCGTGGAGATTGCACCAGAGACTGCCGCCCGTTTGGCTCAAGAATGTGACACTATCGTTGCTATCAAGGAAGCTGGTGGACGTGTGGAGCGTGTGGATCAACTCAAGGCTGTTCTGCCAGAAAATTTCGAAATTCTCTCCGGCGATGACCCATTGACTATTGAGTTCATGAAGCGCGGTGCTTGTGGAGTTGTCTCAGTGGCATCTAACATCGTTCCCGATAAGGTTTCAGCGCTCGTCAATGCCATGCTAGCAGGAGATGTAGCCAAGGCTGAAGGTATTCAAACTGAATATTTCGACCTATTAAATACACTGATGTCAGTGGACACGAATCCTATGCCAATCAAGGCCGCAGCAGCTCTAATGGGCTACTGTTCGGATGAGATCCGCTTGCCATTGCTTCCTCTCAAGGGGGAGGCATTAGAGCAAGTACGAACACTGCTCAACAAATATTCCCTTATTTAGAGTCAACTAACTACCTATTATGACAAATCTTCTAATTCTTGGCCGATCTGGCCGCATGGGGCAGGCTCTCGTAGAGGCTGCTGAAGCTGACGCTCACGCTGTAGTCGGGAAAACCCACGACCACGGTGAGAATCTCCTCACAGCATTCGAGGGCGTGGACGCTGCGATCGATTTCACGGTTCATAATTTCACAGAAAGCGTGCTCAATGCCGCGCTTGAAAATAATGTAGCACTCGTGATTGGCACGACTGGTCACAGTGATGAAGAGAAAGCGTGCATCGTGGAGGCGTCAAAGACTTTGCCTATCGTGTTTGCTGCTAACTACTCAGTTGGTGTGAATACGCTCTTTTTCCTGACTCAGAAAGCTGCTCAAATCTTGGGCAATGATACCTTTGATATCGAGGTTACTGAGATGCACCATAAGCATAAGATCGACTCCCCATCTGGTACTGCTCGTCGGTTGTTAGAGATTCTAAACGAAGAAACTGGCACCAGCTATAAAGAAGATGTGACGCATGGTCGCGAGGGGAATATTGGCCCTCGTCCGTCCAAGGAAATCGGGATGCACACGCTTCGGGGTGGTGACGTGGTGGGTGACCACACCGTCATGTTTGCAGCTGATGGCGAGCGTGTTGAGCTTACCCACAAGGCTTCGAGCCGGATGACATTTTCTAGCGGTGCTGTGCGTGCTGCGATTTGGATCCAAGGTCGCGCACCCGGTCTTTATGATATGCAGGATGTGCTGGGCTTGAAGTAAGTATTTAGTTTTGACCGACCAATGGCCACGCGCGTAGGAATAGCATTGGGGGCAAACCTCGGTCAGCGTCTCACGAATATTCGTGTGGCGCGCGATATGCTGCGCGGCTTAGTCGACCCAGAGTCGCTCTATCTACAGGCGCCCATCTATCAAAGTCAAGCGGTCGATTGCCCTAGTAGTTCGCCTGACTTTTTTAACACAGTCATAGAGATCGACTATATTGGTGAGCCCTACGAATTGCTGCGTATGACCCAGGGCGTGGAGTTTCGCCTCGGGCGTGACGCTGTGCATGAGCAAAACTCTCCGAGGTTGATCGATGTCGATATACTCTACTTTGGAGGCAGTGTGGTCGGGGAGGATATTTTGAATATTCCGCATCCACGTATGTTGGAAAGGCGCTTTGTTTTACAACCGTTGAATGATATTCGACCCAATCTAATTTTACCTGGAGACTCAGCAACGATCTCTGAGCATTTCCGCTACCTAGATTCAGATGAGGCACCACTTACTTTAGTGCAATCTGTCTGGTAGAAACCACTTTAAAGATGAACAAGAGCCAAATCAAAGCAGCCAGCTTACGAGCGCGAAAAGGTGGACGACGAATTGCCTGCCTTACAGCTTACGACTATTCTACTGCTAGGCTTCTCGACGAAGCTGGTGTTGATTTGTTACTTGTTGGAGATTCCTTGGGGATGGTGGTGTTAGGGTATCCCGATACGACACATGTCACGATGGAGCATATGTTACACCATGTGGCTGCAGTGGCACGGGGGAATCAGAAGGCTTTGATCGTTGGCGATCTCCCGATTCATTCCTACGGCAGTCCTGCGCAGGCTTTAGAGAATGCGCAGAAGTTAGTCGATGCTGGTGCCGATGCGGTGAAGCTTGAGGGTGGCGTCCGGCAGGCAGATAAAGTGAAAGCCATTGTTGATGCCGAGATTCCTGTTTTTGGACACATGGGGATGTTGCCTCAGCGAGTTCTGGAAGAAGGTGGCTATAAGAAAAAAGGCAAATCCGAAGAGGAATTTGAAGCAATCCTCGATGGCTGCCGAGCCCTCGAAAAGGCGGGAGTCTTTGCTGTCGTCCTAGAAAGTGTCGTTGCCGGTACCGCCCAACGGCTGACTGACGCTCTCACCGTACCGACCATCGGAATTGGCTGTGGTGAAAAAACGTGTGACGGAGAAGTGGCTGTAATCACTGATCTCGTCGGAGCATACCCGTGGTTCGTCCCACCATTTGCAAAGCCTCAAGCTAATATCGCTGAGGATCTGAGTTCAGCGGTGCGTTGGTACATTCAGCAAGCATAATAGGTCGATTAGTTCGACCTAGTACACCGCTGCACGCATTGATCTGGTTTATTCAGTACACTTCGGGTGAAATTAGACACGGTTTCACCGAATAGAGGGGGTTTTAGGTGCTTTATGCTCAAATTACTAGAGGGTCGTGTTAGAAATAATATTAATGTTAGTTTTTTTTTCTAACTGTTGAAATATCAATGGTTTCAGTGATTTTTTGCGTAAATCGTTCACTCTGCTAGGGTTCCTAACGTTTTGGCGTTTGACATCGAAGTGTACCAAAGTGTATAAGAGTGCGCTCACATGTATTAGCAACCTTTATGACGACGTATGAACATACCCTAGAAGGGGTGTATGAACACAAAATGGATCCCAAATGCCGGGTATCTATTCCGTCCGATTGGCGTGTGACCGCTGGGAGTGGGACGCTTCGTTTGATGCGTTCTAATGCATACAAATTCCCAACCCTACGCGTTCTAACTGAGCAGGCGTTTGCGACGATTTTAGAAGAAATTCAGAATCGCAGCGACTGGACTCCGGCTCAGCGACGCAATATGAGCGGTAAGGTGTATTCTGATTGTCAGAAAACAAAGCTGAATCCACAGGGGAAGCTGCTAGTGCCGAAGGCGCTCTGTAGTCATCCAGACATCGAGCCGGAAGGTCAAGTCACTCTCGTCGGGAGAGGGGCATATTTCGAAATCATAAGTCCCGGCAACTATGAAGAAATGCGTGTTCGCGAGGAAGCTGAGATTGCTGAGCTCAACGCGGAAATGGATATCTTCTGATCTTTATCATACTCCAAAACCAAGTAAGCAATGAAGCTTTCCTACCATGCAGTCGAGGCCAACGTCAAAGCAGGGAATCGCATGATTCCCTGTTCTCAGGGCACTTGTCTCTACTCCAAGGAGGCCACACTCGGTGGTGGAGGTTCTGATGACGAGGAACTTCCTCATTACCATGAGACTGTGCTGCTAGAAGAATGTGTCGAAGCAATGCAAGCCGGTCCCGGCAAGGTGCTTGTCGACGGAACTCTCGGTGGAGGTGGTCATACTGGCAGGATGTTAGAATGTGGCGCCGATGTCTACGGCATCGATCGAGACCCTCAAGCTCACGAGTATGCTGCGAAGCGTTTGAAGAAATTTGGAGATAAGTTTCATCCCGTCGTCGGAAACTTTGCCGATGCGCTCGAACTAATGCGGGAGCGCGGAGTCGAGAAAGTAGATGGATGGCTAGTCGACCTAGGTGTTTCATCATGGCAGTTCGACTGTGACGAGCGGGGATTTTCATTTCAGAGAGAAGGGCCTTTGGATATGCGCATGGGGCCTAGCTCACCACTGACCGCGGCAGATATTGTGAATCAATGGAGCGAGCAGGAGATTGCTAGAGTCATATGGGAATACGGCGAAGAGCGTGCATCTCGCAAGATCGCTAAATATATCTGCGAGCAGCGCCAGCTGAAACCTTACGTAACCACGACTCAGTTAGCTGCCAGTATCGAAAAATTGATCCCGCGTTACGGAAAAAAAATTCATCCAGCGACCAAGGTTTTTCAAGCGCTTCGTATCGAAGTGAATGATGAACTAGGAGCCCTCAAAAAATTGCTAGAAACTGCTGGTGATCTACTAGCTCCAGGTGGGCGCCTCTGTGTTATCAGCTTTCACAGTCTCGAAGATCGCATGGTCAAACGCTTTCTCAAGCATGCGTCGATGAAAGAAGTCGACCGTCCAGAGTGGCCTGAGCCACGCCCAAACCCCGATTACTCATTTAACTCCATAACGCGCAAGCCGATCAAAGCAACTGCTGAAGAGGTGAAGCGCAACCCTCGCTCACGTAGCGCCGTGCTACGTGTGGGTGAAAAACTCTAACTATCTATTGAAATGAATAAAAGACGTTCACAAATAAACCATTTCGGATCACTTCACATAGTGATGATTCTTATTATCACAGCCTTGTTAGGTACTGGTGGAGTACTGCACGCGGTCATGAAAAATCGCCAAGTTGTGGTAGCGCGTGAGATTGATGATGCTCAGAACCGTATCGAAGAAGCTGAAGAAACGATGAAGATGGTGCAGGTGCAGATTGACCGCAAACTGAACCGCCACATGATCCGTGCCGAGCTAGTTGACCGAGGCTCCGAGTTGCAACAAATCCCTTCCTCCGCCGTCGAGGTGGTGACACCAGCATCCTCCGCTATTGCCCAGACTTCTCTCTAAGAATGGATAAATCCGCCCAGCGTCGTTGTATCATCCTTTGTCTTTTGCTTATTTCTGGGCTGAGCGCATTGTCTGGGCGATTGGTTTATTTACAGGTTTTCGATAGGGCGCGCTACGCGGAAAAGGCTGAGAATTCTTATCGGCGAAAAGAGGTTATTCAGGCCAATCGCGGAGTGTTGCTCGACCGCAACGAAGAGATCATCGCGAACACGGTGATCTCTAAATCTGTCGTGGTAGATGTGCAACATCTCAAGGAGGCTGCACACGTAGCTAAGGGAGTTGCTTGCGCGCAACTCCGTAAGGAGTCTGAGTGGAAAACTTGGACAACTAAGCAGAAGAGTTCAAAAATCAATGCACGTGTGCGCAAGCTGCTAGATGAATACAGCGACAACCCTGCAGCGTTGGTCGACATGCACTTTGACTACGCAATCGCTGAGCTTGCTCGTCCTCTAGGTTTGAGTCAGGAAGAGCTGAAGAGCAAAATTCCGATGAATAAGAGGAGTGGCGAGCGGGTGGTGTACCAAGGTCTACCAACAGAACTCGCAGTCCGTTTAGAGCGTTTGATTAAAGAGCGCCGAATCAAAGGGGTCTTCTTCCGTGAGGAAAAGCGTCGTTGGTATCCAGCTCCAGAGTTGGCATCGCATTTGATTGGCTACGTCAGTCGTAGTGGTAAAGGAATGGCCGGTGTTGAGGCCTCCATGAATAAATGGATGGAAGGCACCAACGGCTACGAGGTGGAAATGCGCGACATCCGTGGCAATGTGATGCCCGCGCATAAAGGAAGTTTTCGTCCACCTAACAACGGGCTCAATGTCCAGTTGACTTTGGATATGGGCATTCAGGCGATCTGCGAGGAAGAGTTAGATCGCGGAATGGCAGAATTTGAAGGAGTGAAGGGCTGCGTTATTTTGATGAACCCTCACACGGGTGAGATCTTAGGAATGGCCAGCCGTCCGCACTACAATCTGAACCTCCGCGAGAAGGTTGTGACTAATGGATTTAACTTTGCGCTCCAAGCCATATACGAGCCAGGCTCTACATTCAAAGTGATAGCGGCCGCCTCGGCAATCAATGAAGGAAAGGTGAATATAGACACACTGATTGATTGTGAACATGGGTATTATAAGGATGGCAGAGCAATAGCTGTGAGAGATTCCTATCCTAAAGGGATCATTCCCGTGTGGAAAGTACTCCAGAAATCTAATAATATAGGCTCGTATAAGTTGGCAAAAAAAGTAGGGGCTGAGGTTTATTACAAGTACGCAGCGGCTTTTGGTATCGGATCTAAAACAGATGTCCAGCTTGCTGGAGAAAGTAAGGGACTACTTAAAAATACTCACAACCCAACGGATTTTTCTAGGGCTGCATATGGTTACGGAGTCAGTGTGACTCCACTGCAGATTGCCAACACCTATTGCGTGATCGCAAATGGTGGAAAGTTGATGCAGACGCGCATCGTTAAAAAAATTGATACGAACTCAGGCTTACTTATTGAGGAATACCAGCCAGAAATGATTCGCAGAGTGTTGTCTGAGGACGCAGCTCTTCAAATGCGAAATATTCTGAAGACAGTGGTTCAGCCAGACGGCACTGCAAGACGAGCCAACGTCGAAGGGTTCACCGAAGGTGGGAAGACGGGAACAGCCCGTAAACACAACCCAATAGAAGGTGGATACTATACGGATAAGCATACAGTTTCCTTCGCTGGGATGCTGCCAGCAGAAAATCCTGCATTTGTTTGTGTGGTTGTAGTTGACGATCCACAGACAACCAACGTAAAGCACGGGGGCGGCTCAATGGCTGCACCGATTTGGAAGCGGATTGCTGAGCGCGCTGCAGCGCACATGCACCTGACTCCTACGGAAGAAATCTCTGAACAACTTACCAAAAATAAATGATTTTACGTGAATTACTTTCCCAACTTCCGAAGGCAGTGGCCTCTGGGAACCTCGATCATGTCGCTAATGGCGTGACTGCTGATAGCCGCAAGGTGAAGCCTGGTATGGTGTTCGTCGCCATCCGTGGTGAAGAATCCGATGGCCACAAATTTATCGGCTCAGCTCTGAAAAAAGGAGCTGTGGCTATTATTGCTGAAACTGCACCTGATGCAGAAACCAGCGAGAAAATCGTTTGGATCCACAGCCGAGACACTCGTTCTGCGCTAGGAACTATTGCGAGCGCTTTCTCTGACAATCCATCTGCAAAGCTTAGAACTGTCGGCGTCACAGGTACCAATGGTAAGACGACAACGACTTTCTTGCTTCAGCATATTATGAAGCAGTCCTGGACCCGTGCAGGCTTGCTGGGGACAATCACTGTGGACGATGGCGTTGAGCGCACAGAGGCTACACACACCACTCCTTCAGCAGACATTCTTCAAAGCCAACTCGGAGCAATGGTTGCCAACGGTTGTCGCGGAGTTGCGATGGAGGTAAGCTCTCACGGAATTGAGCAAAAGCGTATTGCAGCCGTGCAGTTTGATGCAGCTATCTTTACTAATTTTTCACAAGACCACCTCGACTACCATGGTTCCATGGCTGCTTATTTCGAGGTGAAAAAAGCATTATTCGAAGGACTCGCACAGCAAGATGGCAAAAAGAAGCCAGTTGCCGTGATCAATAGCGATGACCTCTATGGCGAAAAACTCGTCAAAGAACTTGGTGATGACGTCAAGGTCATCACTTACGGAATGGGTGCTCATTGTGATTTTAAAGTCACAAAAATTAAGCAGCAAGTCCGTGGTACAGAATTTCAGTTAGACAACCGTGGGAAGTCCTACTTTGTCCGCACGCCATTCATCGGGCGTTTCAATGTTTACAATACTTTAGCCGCTATAGCAGGCGCAGCAGCAGCAGGGATCAAACCGCGTGATGCTGTCAAGGCTCTCGCCGAGGCTCCACAGGTGCCAGGTCGTTTGGAATTGGTAGGCACTCGCGATGGTGTCACCCTATTCGTCGACTATGCACACACACCAGATGCTTTGGAGAATGTTTGCTCAACTCTGAAGGACCTGAATCCTAACAAGCTCATCACAGTATTTGGTTGTGGTGGCGACAGAGACCAAATGAAGCGCCCATTGATGGGCGCAGTGGCAAGTAAACTGAGCGACCTCTGCCTCATTACCTCAGATAACCCACGCTCCGAAGACCCTGATGCTATCATCAAAGACATCGAAGCTGGTATGAAGAGCAAAGCGTACCGCCCAGTGCCCGACCGTGAGGAAGCGATCCGCACCGCAGTCAACGTGGCAGCAACTGGTGACATTGTGCTGATTGCTGGTAAAGGACATGAAAGATATCAAGAAGTGGCTGGTGAGAAGATTCTCTTTGATGATCGCAAAGTTTCTAGTTGGGCGCTCAAGGATAAGATTGTTGAGTTGGAGGAGGAAAAGCCTGAGCGCGAGCGCAGCTACGACAATTTCGACCGTAAAGATAAAGGCGACTTCAAGCGCGATAAGTTCTCAGACAATAAGTCAGACCGACGTGAGGGAGAAAGACCTGAATACCAACGTCCAGCTAAATACGGCGAACGCCGCGTAGGTGAGCAAGCTGACAGACGTGGTGGTGATGATCGTGGCGGAGATAGACGCAGCTTTGATGACAAAAGAAACGATTCAAACAACGACAAGAGATAAGCAATGAAAACGACCCCGATCCAAAAACTCGTAAATTCTGTGCACGGTAGACTCCATTCAGGAGAGTCCGCTGGTGTCGTGACCTCAGTGTCCACAGATACGCGAACGATAGGGGTCGGATCTGCATTTTTTGCTCTCAGCGGGGAGAACTTTGACGCACACAACTTTTTAGAAAAAGCTGTTGCTGCCGGAGCCGCCGCCATTGTCGTCGAGCGTGTTCCTGCAGGCGTTCACTTTGGCAACACTGCTGTCATAGTGGTGAAAGACACGCTGAACGCCCTACAGGCATTTGCCGCGTGGTATATCCGTGAGCTCGATATCGAAGTCATAGCTATCACTGGATCTAACGGCAAGACATCGACTAAGGATTTCACAAAGGCAGTGTTAGGTGAGCGCTTCAAAGTGCACGCAACACTAGGAAATCTCAATAACCACATTGGCTTGCCCCTCACGGTGCTTTCTACGGAGGAGGACGATGAGGTATGTGTGCTAGAGATGGGAATGAACCATTCTGGCGAAATCGCACCACTCTGTCAGATAGCAAAACCACGAATAGGCATTATCACCAATGTGGGCACTGCTCACATAGAATTTTTAGGGAGTAGGCAGGCGATTGCAGAGGAAAAAGGAGCATTGGCTCGCGCTCTACCAGCCGACGGTGTGCTCATTGTTTCCGCAGCATGTGACTATGCCGATTACTTCCAGGATCATACCAGAGCCCGTAGAATAATTGTGGGAAATGGTAGAGGAGCTGTTCGCGCAGAAGAATTGCGAATGGATAAGAATGGCTCTGAGTTTCTTCTCGTGATTGATGGCCAAGAGCCCAAAAAAGTGCACATACAAGTGGTAGGACGTCACATGATTGCCAATGCGCTGTTAGCTGCAGGAGCTGGACATACTTTGGGTATGACGATTTCTGAAATTGCAGCAGGACTCAATAGAGCGACTCTTACCAGCGGTCGTTTACGTGCTTTTCAGTGCGCAGGAGTGACAGTCTTTGATGACACATATAATGCTAACCCGGAATCTATGATGGCTGCGATCGAGACGCTCGCAGAAATAAAAGTGGATGCTGCAGCGCAACGCTACATTGTGTTAGGGAGAATGGCTGAACTGGGCAAACACGCAGATCAAGCGAGTCGTGAGATTGGCTCACTCGCCGCCGAGCGAGGTTTAGGGGTGATAACCCTAGGCGATGAAGCCAAACCCATCTCAGAGGCAGCTAGCCAATCTGGTGCTTCCGCTGTTCATTTTGAAACTGTAGAAGCTGCGGCCGAATGGTTACAGTCGGCCTGTGTCTCCGGCGATGCGGTCTTATTCAAAGGTAGCCGCGCAGCCGCTATGGAGCGGGTCATGCATAAAGCTTTTCCGACGGACTAATCATGTTATACGCAATTTACGAATGGTGGTATGCAGCACTCCAAGATGGTGCTGAGTGGGCAGAGAGATTCAGTTTTCTGAATCTCCTGAAATATCTAACGGTACGTGCAGCTCTAGCCTGCATGCTGACCTTTGGTATATCCTTAGTCTTCGGGCCTAAGGTGATTCGGAAACTTATTTCACTGAAAGTAGGCCAGCCCATCCGATCTGCTGCAGAAGTGCACAAGCTACACGAACTTCACGGAGCGAAGGCGGGGACGCCAACAATGGGTGGCGTGATGATCTTAGGATCGGTGTTAGTCGCTGTATTGCTTTGCGGTCGCGCCCTGAATCCTTTTGTTGCGGTTACTATGTTCGTGATGTTAGGACTCGGTCTTCTTGGATTTATCGATGATTACACTAAGGTGAAATTGAAAAACTCTGATGGAGTGAGCGCACGCACCAAGCTGGGCTGGCAGTTTGGAATAGCATTGGTTGCAGGTTGTTTCCTGTTTTTTAAGCCAGAGGTGGCCGGGACTATAGCCGCGAAGGAGCCCAACCGCGCTACTATTGAGAATGTTGAAAACCAAGATGTCGCTACTTCCGAGGCCAATGAAAATCGCTTTCCTCCGAAAGATGCTTCTGGATATTGGGTTCAAGTGGACGGCAAGGCTCAAGCTATGCGCTCAAGCGAGCTGACTGTGCCCCTAGCGAAAGCTCCACTGTTTGATCTTTGGTACCTAGCTATTCCCTTCTTCGCAATCATCATCATTGGAGCCTCAAATGCCGTGAATTTAACTGATGGGCTCGATGGCTTAGCTGCCGGTTGCACGATCACTACAGGTCTAGCCTACGCTGTGGTGGCGTACCTAGGTGGGCATCTGGTACTAGGTTTCGACTACCTGCACATGGCGTACAACCCGATGTTAGGTGAACTCGCGGTTGTTATGATGGCTCTTGTCGGAGCATCGTTCGGTTTCCTTTGGTTCAATTGCCACCCGGCAAAAGTCTTCATGGGGGATACGGGTTCGCTTGCTATTGGTGGTGCAATTGGTACTGCGGCTATTTGTACAAAGCAGGAACTCTTGTTAGTAATCATCGGCTGGGTTTTCGTAATGGAAGCACTCTCTGTGATCATTCAGGTCGGAAGCTTCAAAATGCGTAAAAAGCGCGTTTTCGCGATGGCTCCTATCCACCACCACTTCGAACTTCGTGGCTGGCATGAAAGCCAAGTCATTATCCGTTTTTGGATTATCTCCATTCTCTGCGCCATGGTCGGCCTAGCCACTCTTAAAATCATATGATCCTTACAGGCAAACAAGTTGTTGTTCTTGGAGCCGGCCGTAGTGGTCGAGCTGCAGCGACGCTTGCTCTGGCGAAGGGGGCTGAGGTTCGCGTGTTTGACACGAACCCGAATGCACATTTTGATGGCTGGCCTGAGTCCGCTATTGGAGTCGCTGGTGCTACCGATGCTCAAGGGCTAGAAACTAGCTGTGATTTGTTAGTTATTTCACCGGGGATCGAAACTCTAGGGTCGTTTGTGAAATCCTTTGCCAAAAATGCTGGTGAGCTGATTGGGGAGACTGAGTTAGCCGCACGATTTTATAAAGGTAAAGTGGTAGGGATCACTGGAACGAATGGTAAAACGACGACTACTGAGTTGGTGCAACGCATACTGGAACACAGCGGACTGAGCTGTGTGGCGTGTGGTAATTATGGAGTGCCATTCTCTGAAGTTTTGATGATGGACTCGGTTCCAGACTCTGTCGCTCTAGAACTTAGTTCCTTTCAGTTAGAGACCGTGAAGGATTTCCATGCTGATGTGGCAATTTGGCTGAATTTCTCAGCTGACCATATGGATCGCTACACAGCCCTCGAAGATTACTTTAAAGCAAAGAAGAATATCTTTATCAACCAAGATTCTAGGGACACAGTAGTCGTTAGGTTAGGTGAGGACCTTGGTGAACTTTCTGCTGCTAGTTTTACCTTCACCACTGAAGCTCAGAGTTCTGATTACTATCTTGTAGAGAATCAGATCTATTTCTCTGGTCAGCCGGTGTTAGACCTTTCCGTGACACACATGCGTGGTCTACATAATGCTGAAAATGTGATGAGTGCTGTGGCGGCTTGTCATGCCCTAGGAGTGTCTTACGAAATCGCAGCGGAGGCTCTCCGAGGCTTTGCGCCACCGATGCATCGCTGCGAACTTATCCGCACCTTAGATGGAGTGGAATACCTCAACGATTCTAAAGCGACAAACCTCCACGCGCTCGACAGTGCATTGCGCTCGCAGTCCCGACCTGTCGTTTTACTCGCAGGAGGAAAAGAAAAAGGCCTTGAATACAATGAACTGTTAGCACGTCTAGAAGAGAAAGTGCATTCAGCAATCGTGTTCGGCGAGATTGCTCAACCGCTGGCATCTGTTTTTTCAAAGGTAGTACCTACAGAGATAGTTTCCAGTTTGGACGAAGCTGTGGCTCTAGCTCAGAAGCACGCGCATCTTGGAGATGCTGTGTTGCTCTCGCCAGGAACATCATCCTTCGATCAATTCGCAGGATACGAAGCGCGCGGGGATCATTTCCGCATGCTCGTCAATAATCTTAAATAATTTCCATACCAACCACTCCCAACCATAAAAAGACCATGAAAGACAAAAAACTCCAGACCAAGCGGCAGACCAAAACTGGTTTCCGCAAACTCCACGCTAAAGTGGCTTCTAGTTCTCGTAGAAAACAGCGAGTTAGTGCTTCGGCTAACCCTAACATGCTCGATTCTGATGTGCCGAATGCCAGCATCGGCCGTGCACTCACAATCATTCTCGTGCTTCACCTCGTAGCAATTGGAGTGATCTATATAGGTATCAAGTGGAACAAGGGACAATTTGATGACATCATACCAGCTTCAGCGAGTACTCAGGCGGTTGCGACAAATGTCGACCTTAGTAATGTCAATGCCGGCCTCAGAACTGAGTTCATGCTGGCAGGGGATACTTACGAAGCCTTTGCCGCCCGCCACCAAGTGGATGTAAAGGAGCTTCGTCGAGTGAATAATAACACGCTTCCTGTAGCAGGAAAACCATTGAGCCTACCAGCGGAGACTATAAAGGTGAAATCGCCAGCAGTGGTAGCGGCGCTTCCTGTTTCAGATCGACCACCACTTCCAGCAACTAACACTGTGGTCAACGTGCCACCTGCGGCAGCAGTGCTAAAAGCTCCGAGAGCCGTGATAGTATCTGACGAGCCAGTGGCGGGAACTCGGACATATAAGGTGCAGTCCGGTGATTCGGTCTGGCGTATATCGAATAAGTTTAAAGTAAGCCAAGAAGCTCTGATGCAGCTCAATGGTATGAGTGACGCTCGTCAGTTGCGCTCTGGTGTGACACTGAAAATTCCAGCTCAATAATCCAATGATCACAGCCCTCGAACGATCAGCAGATAGTCGCAATGCCATCATGGTGTGCATCGCCACTTGCCTACTCATGGTGTTAGGTTTGGTGATGCTGGCATCGACGAGTGTCTGGATCACAGAGGGCAAGGAATATTCCTTGTTGATCAAGCAAGCTAGCTTTCTAGGCATAGGTCTTATTGTCTCAGGAGTGTTAGCTTACAGTGATTATAAGAGATTTCGGAAATGGGCGTGGCCGATTTATGGCTTCGCTATATTTTTGTTAGTACTTTGCTATATTCCTGGAATTGGCAAAGAGGTCAATGGCGAGACCCGTTGGATTCAAATCGCCGGGATTACTTTCCAGCCGTCGGAGCCAGCAAAGATTGCCCTCATGATAGGCCTCGCCGCGTGGTTTGCTCACCATCAGGCCGAGGTGAAGACCTTTCGCAAGGGCTTCTGCTACCCAATGACAATTCTTGGGGCTCTGATCGGCTTGATCTTCTTTGAAAAAGATATGGGAACCTCCGCTGGGCTCGCTGCAGCGGGGATCGCCTTGATGTATATTGCTGGCACCCGCGGGTGGCTACTGATGAGCTCTTGCCTTGCAGGCTTAGGAGCTTTGTCTACCTTTGTGTATTTTAACCCGAACCGAATGAATCGGATCATGGCGTTCATGAATCTCGATGACCCATACCATCAGGCCAATGCGGGTTTCCAACAATGGCGAGGCTTGTTAGCTTTCGGCAATGGTGGTGTCGATGGGTTAGGCCTAGGAAATGGTGCTGAGAAACATGGCTATTTACCCTTCGCTCATACAGATTTTATTTTCCCGATGGTCGGAGAGGAACTCGGCTTGTGGTTTGCACTGGGCACTGTCTTTTGCTTCGCCCTGATAGCTGCTTATGGCATTGCGATAGCAGCACGCTGTACAGATCTCTTTGGCCGCCTTCTAGCAGCTGGGCTGACATGCTCCATCGTAGTCCCTGCTATGATGAATATAGGGGTGACAACAGCCGTACTCCCTAACACTGGATTACCTCTCCCATTCGTGAGTTACGGCGGTACGAACCTTGTGTTTACAATGGTGACTATTGGTCTACTCATAAGCATCCACCGCTCCACTGTAACCCTCACTCCGCGGGGGGAAAGAGTGTTGTTAGCCAAAAAGAAGAGTGTGAAGCTCTAAACAAGAAGTGACTGTTACCCTTATGGAGAGGTCCTAATTCTAGAGGCGGATATTGTTCTTGAAACCAAAATCGAATATTACCCATCAACCGATCCTGAGTTCCCGATGCGCTTGAAAAAATCACCTACCCGGACAACACGGCGGCTTACCATAAGTATGAAATTACCGGAGGCTCTCTGGTGACCGCGATCAGCCAGGGCAAGAACAATGGCAATAGCATCGCATAAGGTCGGAAAACCGTGCGACGGTGAATAAATCTGGCAAACTTGAAATGAGATCATGACCGCCTTTGCATCCGCTAATACAGAAACCTGGAACTATAATGCCAAAGGTGAAGTTGTTACCGCAAACCACAGCACAAAGAACACCTTCGACCGTGCTTACGAATTTGATGGCATAGGAAATCGAAAGAAGTCAGCAGACTCTCTAACCCTTCCTGCTACAGACAACTACACAGCAAACGCACTCAACCAATACGGCAGTATTTACGGTAACACTCGTAGTTTTGATGATGACGGCAACCTCACGGATGATGGTGTGAAGCAATACGAGTGGGACGCTGAGAATCGCCTCATTGCTATCAAGCAAGGTGCTACAACAGTTGCTGAGTATGCTTATGACTACAATTCCCGCAGAATCACAAAGACTGTTGGCTCTACTGAAACCAACTTCGTCTACGACGGCTGGAATCCGATAGCAGAATTCTCTGGCACTACGCTTTCAAAAAGCTACGTATGGGGAATGGACATGTCGGGAAGTATGCAAGGAGCTGGTGGAGTTGGTGGCTTGTTAGCTGTCAATGATACTGCTGCGACTTATTATCCCACCATGGATGGAAATGGCAATATTTCAGAGTATTTGGATTCGACATCTACTTTAGTTACGCATTACGAGTATTCTGCATTTGGTGAAGTAGTAGCTTCTGGAACCAAGGCTAACGACTTTAGTCACCAGTTCTCAACGAAGCAACTTGATGCTGAAACGGGTCTTCACTATTATGGATACAGATACTATGATTCGGCGAATGGTCGTTGGTTGGGGAGAGACCCTATTCAAGAACAAGGTGGTGCTAATATTTATAATTTCGTAAATAATGACCCATTATCATTCGTAGATGTTCTAGGTAACAGCCCTTTTAGTGGAGGAAAGAGATCGAATGGAGGTAAGAAAAGTAGGTATCCTACGGGTAATTCGCAGGCAATTACGATAGAAGTAATGCCTTTGCCACAAAGGCCTCAGGTAGTAAAAAACACTGTTCCAGCTATTGGGGCGGCACCAGCTACAACAGCTGCTGGTAATCTGGGTAACGCGGCAGAGTTGGCGAATAGCATGGTCTCTGGTTGGGCTGCGTACAGGAATGCTGCAATGTATGCGGAGACACAGAATAACAAAATATTTTCTGATCAAAGGATGATTGATGAGGGGGAAAGGCTTTGTAAAAGGAGGAAGCAAGCATACCTAGAGCTTGTCCCAACTGAGGCTGTTTATTTTTTCGAGGCTTAAAAAAATAATCAACGGTTTTTAAAACGGTCAAGTTCACACGATTTACT
>Ga0233410_10000162_pt1 | contig 23911 bp, 20 predicted proteins | sample Na_anoxic_1_MG_FD_179869 | JGI IMG/M metagenome (GOLD analysis project Ga0233410, IMG submission 179869) | Seawater microbial communities from Saanich Inlet, British Columbia, Canada - Na_anoxic_1_MG | ecosystem: Environmental > Aquatic > Marine > Inlet | place: Canada: British Columbia...
ATGTTCGTCTATTCTCGGTGTTTCTTGCCGATTCCCTTCGAAAAGGTGCGATAAAACGGCAATAAAAATATATCCAACATAAACTAAGATGTTGGAACCTTGATGTAAAGTTGCTGAATATTTAGTTCTCTAGCTGTCTAGAGGAATTCAGACTAATGCAATTCACCAACAATAGCTGGCTTTCCCTTCTTTGATCTAGCTATGATTGCCTTTTCAATTTTAGAGCCATAGCTGCCTTTCTTCCATGTAGGGTTGCCATTTTCACCAATCGCTAAGTAGTCCACGCTAGAAGGTGATTTAGACTTGGATGCAATACCGCCTTTTGCCTCTATAGCTGCTTCACAGTCCTTACGTGTGCCGAAAGAGAACTTGCCAGTAAACATGAAGGACTTGCCTTCGATCTCTACAGGTGGCTGAGGTTTATCGAGTGGGCTTCCGTCTTTTCCCATTTACTCCTTCACTGGTGCATCTGTCCATTTCTGCCTTCCCTCCGATTCATTCCATTCAGCAGGAGGAACAAGATCGTTTAACTCAGTAGTATTGAGCTGGACCCCGAAATTCGGACAGGTAGTTAAGCTATGATTTTGATGGTGGGTAGCGGTGAAAACCGCGAACCTAAAAACAACAAAATGAAAGCAAAACGTAAAAGACACGAACCCGAATTCAAAGCACGAGTGGCTCTAGAAGCGCTCAAGGGAGAGAAAACGATTCAACAGATCGCCAAAGAATATGAAATCCACCCTGTACAAGTTTCAGATTGGAAGAAGGCAATGATTGAAAGGATGCCTGAGATATTCAGCTCTGGCCGAAAGAAGTCTCCTGAAGAGCAATATGAACGTGAGAAAGCTCAGTTGCATGCCAAGATCGGACAGCAGGCAGTCGAGATTGATTTTTTAACAAAAAAGTCAAAACAGCTCGGACTGTGAGGGATCGCATCGAGTTGGTAGACAAAAAGCATCCCACATTAAGTGTCACAAAGCAGTGCAAGTTACTCAGTGTTAGCAGATCTTCTTCTAGCTATAAGCTTGTAGGACTGAGCGTGGAAGATCTCCGCATCATCCGTTTACTCGATGAACTTTATCTGATCGATCCATGCCTCGGCAGCCGTCGATTGGTCGTAGTTCTTCGGCGAGACTATTCCATTATTTGTAACCGCAAAAGGCTGCAAAGGCTAAGGCGCATCATGGGGGTAGAAGCTATTTATTGTAAGCCTCGAACGAGTATTCCCGACAAAGGGCACCACAAGTATCCTTATCTGCTAAGGAATCTAACAGTGGGTAGACCCGATCAAGTTTGGTGCACCGACATCACCTATGTCCCGATGCCTCATGGGAGCGCTTACCTGTGCGCTGTGATGGATTGGCATTCACGTAAGGTGCTCGGCTGGGCTGTCTCAAATACGATGGATACAGGGCTTTGTCTTGAAGCTCTGAACAAAGCACTGGAGTCGACTGGGCGTGTTCCTGAGATATTCAATACCGACCAGGGGAGTCAGTTTACTTCATCTGATTGGATCTCGGCACTAAAGGGTCATAAAATTCAAATCAGCATGGATGGCAAGGGACGCTGGATGGACAATGTCTTCATTGAGCGCCTGTGGAGAAGTGTGAAATATGAAGAAATCTTCCTATTCGAACACTCCACTGTGCCCAAGCTCCGCGCGGGATTGACCAAGTGGTTTGATCGATACAATGACTGGAGGCCCCACGACTCATTAGGCAACGATACGCCCTCAAATGCCTACGAACGTAAATCTGGAACCACTATCAATCCACAGGAGCAAGACGCCGCCTAGCCCCCATATCGGCCAAAATTGGGTAGTCTCCACTACAGGCAGCAAACTCCACTGCGCTACGCTTCGTTGCGTTTACTGCCTTCCGCTACGACTACCCAATTTTGATTAGCCCTTGCTCCAGCCTCACTCCTATATTATCACCTAACTCATCCTCCCATCATAACTTAATAGCTGAATCTAACGGACGGAGAACGGGGTCCACCTCATATCGAACGGCTTCAACTCTGTATCATCTCCATAGTCTTTAGTCAGATGAACTTATTTATTCCATCGTTTCCGCTAAACTGGAGTTGAGTTGATTTGAGCAATCAACATTCCCGCCTGACCTTGAGACACATTAGGAGCGTATTGGATCTTAAAGAAATTGAGGAACTTGAACTGTCTCATTGTGGGAGTACCCATAATGAAAAGCTCTAGATTATTTTCTATAGAGTGTCGAGTTGATCTAATTGAATAGACCTTTTAGCTAGGTCATCACTCCACAATCCAGCCGCCACCGATGAACTTCTCTCCCGTGTCGAAATCGAGTTTAGCTACTATGACGCCATCTGAAATTAGCTCAAAATGGAAGCCGCTAAGCATTTACTACTCGTGCTTTACGACCTTTAGGTACGACATTACATGCATCGACAATCAGAGGGATTTCATCAGCCAACTGATTGTAATTTACATCATGATGAGCAGTACATATCACGGCGGCCGCGTAACGCTTCAGTTCGTTTTGACCCCATCGAATTGATTGACGTCCTGACCATTGGCCGCGATTAGGAGCAATGGATAGTATATGTGGATCATAATAATCCACCTCAGCCCCTTGGGTTTTGAGGATGTCCATGACTTGGTAGGACGGCGACTCACGGTCGTCGGAGACATTCGGCTTATAGGCCACACCAATGACTAGTACGGCATTTCCATGGAGGGAATGGCCGGTATCGTTCATCGCTTCTAGTAGGTGGCTTGCCACGTAGCGGGGCATTGAGCGGTTGATCTGTCCAGCCAATTCAATGAATCGGCAGTCGACGTTAAATTCTAGAGCCTTCCAGGATAGATAATAAGGGTCGATGGGAATACAATGTCCGCCAACGCCAGCTCCAGGGTAGAAGGGCATAAAGCCGAAGGGTTTTGTTTTGGCCGCCTCAACGACCTCCCAAATATCGACATCTAAGAGTGCGTAGATGGTCTTGAGTTCATTGACTAAAGCGATATTGGTGAAACGAAATATATTCTCGGTCAATTTTACGGCTTCGGCTGTATCGCAATTGCGCACGGGTACAATTGTATCGATAGCTTTTTCATAAAGTTCAGTCGCCCGTTCGAGGCATCCAGCAGTGAGTCCTCCGATTACCTTGGGGATTTTTTGGAGTTTGTTAAGTGAGTTTCCAGGATCCTCACGCTCTGGAGAAAATGTTAGGTGGAAGTCTGTGCCCGCTTTTAGTCCTGAATTTCGCTCCAGCATCTCACGGAATTCGACACGTGTGGTTCCAGGGTAAGTGCTCGATTCGAGAGAGACGAGCATGCCGTGTCGAAGATGTGGGGCAATTTCTTCAGCAACTCCAAGAATGTAGGATAGGTCTGGTTCATGATGCTGGCGCAACGGAGTTGGCACGCAAATAATAATGGCCTCGCACTCGGACAAGAGGCTGCGATTTGTGGTGAACTCCATGGTTTCGTCATTGAGGGCGCTGGCCAACTGTTCACACGGGATATGCGGAAATGGGGACTGGCCTTGCTGTAGTTCTAGGACTCTTTCCTTGTTAGAATCGAACCCTAGAGTCTGGCAGCCAGCCTCAGCGAATCCTAGAGCGAGCGGAATGCCGACATAGCCGAGTCCTACAATAGCTACCTCGAAGCGTGCATGGGGGGATTTTTTGATCATATTTAAGTTGGCGGGGTGGGGGTGCGCTCCATTGGGGCTCCTAAATCGTGACGGCGAAGAATAAAGTATTCGAAGGTAGCCAGAAGGCTAACAACAACACGAATCTGGTGCCAGCCCAGAGCATCTGTGAAAATGGCAACGACCTCCTTCCAGTAATCTTTCCATGAAGTAGAACGCTGATTGGACTTTTCTGTAATGTAGATAGTCAACAAGGTAAGGAACACATTTGCGCTGTATGCGAGGAATATGAGTACCAGAATCTCTTTTAGCGTTGTTAGTCCCAATATCAAAAAGGTAATGGCTAGGGTGTAAGCGGCTACCTCCACTAGCGGAGCAAAGGCTTCAAAGAATAAAAAATATGGCATGCCGAAGAGTCCGGTGGTTCCATAACGTGGGTTAAAAATCATCCGCCAATTGCGGAAGACTGCTTGCAGTGTGCCGCGCTGCCAACGGTTGCGCTGTGGAATATATTGGCTAATTTTTTCGGGTGTCTCGGTGTAGCAAACGGCATCGGGAGTAAATGCTATCTGGAGGGGGTATTTGTTCCGGCGGTTAAATAGATGTGCATGGAGCCGCATAGTGAACTCAATGTCATCAGTGATCGCCTTGGGCCATGGTCCACCGACTTCCTCTAAAACCTCCTTTTTGATGAGTAGAAGAGCACCCGAAATGCAGAGCATACTATTTAAGCTGTTCAAGCCGTTACGCGCCCATTGGAAGCTGCGGGCATATTCTACTTCCTGATTCAAGCCTAGCCAACTCTTAGGTAAACCTCGCTTCATGATGGTTCCGTTCTTTACTTCTAAACCGTTCGATGGACGGACCACTCCAGATGAAGCCGCTAGACTTGGGTTCAATAAAAAGGGGCGAGCCATGTGCTGCAAGCCATCAGGCTCTATCACACAGTCTGCATCGATGACACAGAGTAGTGAGTAGCGACTCAGGTTTACTGCGGCATTGATGGCGTCAGCCCGCTGACCATTCTCTTTCGAGATGACCACGAGATTCGGGTAATCAGGAGATTCGTAAACTGCATGAACTGGTCGCGTTTCGATGTGCGTTGCACCGTGTTTTTCCAACCGCTGTAGGTTGAAGCGCTGCTGGAGGGTGCTGAGGGTTTCATCAGTTGACCCGTCATCGACGACAATGATCTCATGGCAAGGATAATTGAGCTTGAGCACATTTTCCACCGTTCCAATGATGATAGCGGCTTCGTTGAACGCTGGAACAATGACTGAGACGGGCGTGGAGAGTTCGGATTTAGCTATATGGTCGAACTCCGCAATCGTGATCTGTTTGTTGTATTTATGAATCTGTAGAGATCCCAGAACCACCAACAGCAGGCTGATAATGCATAAAGCGATGAAGTAGATGAATATGGCAAATCCACAGATATAGAGGATAGTGATCATGGTTATTTTTTCTTTGTATCGAGGATCATATGTTCCTCAAGAACCTCGCGGCATATTTCACGGGCGTGCTCATCAACGGTGTTTTTCATTACCGTATGGAGCTCTGTGATACCGAGCTTACCGAGAGAATACAGCGCCTGGGCGGCTGAAAATCGCACCCACCAGGCTGAGTCGCTTAGGGCGTGAGAGAGCATGGGTATCTGTCTGTCTGCATGCATTTTACCTATAGCCTTCATCGCTTCCTTGCGGACCGGCCATGCAGAGTCATTGGCCAGGTCTGCTACGGGTGAAATAGCTGCAGGATCACCAATCTCACCGAGGGCATGTGCTGCACATAGGCGCACACTCTCCTCGTTTTTTTTGAGTAGTTTAATCAGTGGCGGCACAGCTTCCTGGGTGCGGAATATGCCTAGAACACGAGTAGCCACGATTATAGTGTTGTTAGAATGCTTTCCGTTGGGACTATCTAGCATGCTTAGAAGTGTTGGCACAGCAGAGTGACCGTAATCGGAGATGGCCTCGGCCTCTCGACAGTTGTCTAATTCACCCGGTAAATCTAGGGCTTGAAGGATTGGTTTGATCGCTTCAGTTTTGCCTTGTATGGCCAACGAACGGGCGGCACAGAGGCGGATAGCAGGTGCTTCGTCTTTAAGAGCATTGAGAAGTGCTGCGGTTGAGGCCTTGCTGTCGAGAAAGCCTAGGCGTTCAGCAGCTAGCAGGCGTCGTTTTATATTATTACTGTTGAGAGCGTCAATTTCGTCATCACTCAATATCAGCCCTGCAAATAGGGGTTGGAGACGAGGACGCATACTAGGCTCTAGCTCGTGGTTGAGGTGAATCAGTAAACTAAGAGACTCAGTCGGATCCTGCTGCATTGCTTTGATCGCGTTCTCCTTCGTAGCGTTCCCTCGAAGGTACCTCCATGTGAGAGGTATGATGACCTTGCTTAATGTCGAGTTGTGTTTCTGACGCCGACCGATTATCCAGCGCTCGAAAGTGATATATAGCAGTAGTACAATACTCAAGGCGAACAATAACAGTCCAATATTGAGCACTATGGGTATAAAGTTAGGGCTTAGAATTTCCATACTAATCCTATGGTTGGGGTGATACTTTGATAGAGTTCCTCGTCGTTATCTGGACGCAGGCGATAGACATATTCTAAGCCCGCAAATATACTGAGAGTGGGCTTGATAGGTTGTTTGTAGAAAATGGTGGCAATGTAAGCATCAGAAAGTGCGGCAACTGGCGCTCCGAAGTCTAGTTCCGGATCTGTTCCATATGCAAACCCTAGGGTCAATTGGCCGTCTCGGGGCATATCGGCGAAGTTCACAGCAGCACTGTAGTAGTCATAGTCAACCTGGTCGTGGACCCATCCGTGGGCATAGCGGAATGTGATAGATGACTTTTCTGTAAACCAGTATGACACACCTGGTTTGACCTGCGTGATGTCATATTCGGTGCTGCTATAGTTAGTGTCAAAATAGAGTTGCTCAACATCGAGTAGCAAGGTCACTTTTGGGTTCAATGTGTACTGAAATCCCGCAGAGTAAGTATTGTTGGGCATGAAGTTAGCATCTGGAGTGTGAGATATTTCGCCGTGAACTTCGAGCTCCTTGAGTGGGTACCATGATGCGTTGAAACTATACATGATATCATCCTCGTTTGGCGGTCTTTGGACGAAATCAACGCTGCCTCCTAACAGCAGGTATTTGTCAGGTTGATAGAAAATATCGAGGGTTTCTCTTTGCCAATCATCGCGGCCCTTGTTGAAAAAGCTATGACTATATGAAGGGACGATCGTCCAGGGATAGAAGGGCTTGTCCTGAATGACCTCTTTACCGTGTGAAGTCACGTTTTCGCTGTTGGCTTTAGTCTCCGTTTCTAAGCTGGCACTGCTTGATAGAATTTGCTGCGACTTTCTATTAACATATGAGTTGGCGGCCGATTGGCCGAAATTATCCTCTCGGAGGCAGAACAGAACCAGAATAGCTAGTGATGTGCGGGTATTTATTATATTTCTCATTAGAGGGTAGCGTCCTGAAGTTTATGTTTGAGTAGATCATCGATGGTTTCTTCCAACGTCCATTGCGGGGTGAATCCGGTGAGGCGCTCAAGCTTTTCCACTATTGGTTTGCGTTGAGTGATGTGATCGAAATGTTCGCCGTATGCTTGATCAAAAGGCACAAACAATATAGGGGAGGCGCTTGCGGAGCGATTGATAACCAGTTTAGCCAGTTCAAGAATACTGATCTCGTGTGTGTTTCCCACGTTGAACACCTCGCCATTCTGAACTTCTCCAGGTTTCTCCCCAATGGCAGCAAGTTGATCCAATGCGGACATGGTGTCTCTAACATCACAGAATGAACGTATCTGACTGCCGTCTCCGAAGACGGTAACTGGCTCTCCAGCTAAAGCTTGCTGGATAAATCTGGGGATGACGAACCCATAATTTCCAGTTTGATGCGGGCCCACGACATTGAAAAAACGCGGAATAACGACCTTTAGACCATATTCCTCATGGTAAGCTTTGGCTTGGATCTCATTTGTCAGTTTACTCAGAGCATAGCCTGTCAAGCCTCCACGCTCTATAGAAAATCGCAAGTCAATGTCCTCGCGGAGTGCGCTCTGTTCGCTCGAATGTCCGTAAACCGAAGAGCTCGAAGCGATAATAATTTGAGGGCAGCTTGCTCCATTGGTAGCGGCTTCCAGCACGCGTTCGGTCGCTCCTACATTGACTCGAGTCACTGCGACGGGTTCCTTTAGTACCCGGAACATACCAACTACCGCAGCAAGGTGATAGATGCGGTCAGCCTTGGCCACCTCGGTATCGAGATCTGGCCAGTTCAGAAGATCGGCTTTGATAAAGGTAAAGCATCTATGCCCGATCAACTTGGCAAGATTCTCCTTTCTACCCGTGCTAAGGTCATCGACCGCAACAACTGTGTCACCGCGGTTGATGTGAAAGTCGCACAGGTTTGAGCCGATGAATCCAGCTCCTCCAGTAATTAAAATATTCATAAGAGGGGGTGTACTTTTAGGGGGGGATATGAGGAAACTTGCTTTAGATTTTATCCGACATGGAATTTTATGGTCCCGAATCGTTTTTCTGGCATTAGATAAATAGTCAGTGGGCGGGTCTAACTACTAGACTGTAGTAGTTTTATGAATAAACTACTGCCCATCAGTTGTTCTATAATGGTCCTATATTGTTTAGCTTCATTATTGTTTGAGTCCTATTTCCAGTAGGTTAGCTCATTTGGAATAGTATCACTTTGAATATAACGTTTGGAAAGTTGTTATGGTTCTGAAGTTGTTTGATAGCTTCAATATCCGTCATTACTCGAGGTTCTAGGGGCCGAAGTTAGTGATGTAGAAAAGTGTCTGGCGAGAGTATTTTTTGGGAATGTTAGCAACTGATCTTGCGCCCAACATTTACAATAGAGGTAAAAAATATAGGACTAGTGGGTGGACATAAAGAGAGCTCATAATCCCTTGGAGGACTATGAGCTCTAGATTTTTTAGAAATGAATCTGTGACCTACGATGGAGGTAAGCTGGGGTCGATGAGGTCGCGCCAAGCGTCGATTCCGCCTTTGATGTTCACAGTGTTGGTGATGCCTTGAGCTGCCAGGAAGGCGCATACTTTGGCGCTGCGTCCACCAGCTTTGCAGTGGACGTAGATCGTTTTATCGGTAGGAATTTCCGCGTAGCGTGCCTCGATTTCTTGAAGTGGAATGCGGAGTGTGCCGTCGAGCGCTGCTGCTGCGACTTCCTGAGGTGTGCGGGCATCGACGAGGATGCCGTCGAGGCCGGCGTCGATTTTTTCTTTGAGTTCAAGTACGGTTATTTCTTTCATAGTAGAGGTGTTAGGTACGCCGCAGAATCCATCGTAGTCGATGAGGTCTGTGACTGTGGGGTTGTCGCCGCAGAGTGGGCATTTGGGATCCTTGCGTAGGTTGAAGCTGCGGAACTCGGTATTGAGCGCATCGTAGTGGATGAGTTTTCCGAGTGGTGGCTTGCCAATGTTCAGCAGCAGTTTGATGGCTTCCATCGCCTGCATCGAGCCAATAATTCCGGGCAGGACGCCGAGAACGCCAGCTTCCGCACAGCTGGGTACGGAGCCTGGATCTGGTGGGGCGGGGAGCATACAGCGGTAGCATGGTCCACCGAGGTGGGGGGCGAATACGGAAATTTGTCCTTCGAAGCGAAAGATGGATCCGTAGACATTGGGTTTCCCTAGTAAAAAGGAGACGTCATTGCTGAGGTAGCGGGTCGGAAAATTGTCTGTGCCATCGATGATGATATCGAAGCTGGCTGCGATCTGCTTGGCATTGGCGGCAGTGAAGCGTGCTTCGTGGCATTCGACTTCGATGTGTGGGTTGATTTCTAACAGGCGTGCCTTGGCGCTGTCTAACTTTGGTTTGCCAACCCAGGATTCACCGTGGATGATTTGGCGTTGTAGGTTCGAGGACTCTACGTGATCCGCATCGACTAGGCCAATACGGCCTACCCCAGCAGCGGCGAGGTACATAGCCACTGGCGAGCCAAGTCCACCAGTGCCAATACAGAGAACCGAGCTCTGCTTGAGCTTTTCTTGTCCTTGTTCGCCGACTTCAGGTAATGTGAAGTGTCGGGCGTAGCGTTGCTTCTCGGCAGGTGTGAGCATGGATTGTTTTTAAGGAAAAAGTTGAAAAGTAGAAAGGAGAAAGTGGGGAGTGAGGAGTGAGGAGTGGGTTACTTTGCTTCTGGCCATTGGGCTGTGATGCTTTCGGATTGGCTGATGCGGATGACTGCGCTAATGGTGGGGACTTCGTCTGTTGTTGTGGGTTTGGTGTAGCTGAAATCTGAGCCTGTGTGTGGGGGGGGGGAGTTTGGAGAGAAATTCGGGGATCAAGAGGTTTAGGTTTTCAGGGAAGTGGCCGTGCTTTCCGTGGTAGAGTGTGACGTAGGTACTGAGTTTAGCTGAGTCTAACTGGAGTTGGGCTTTGAGGGCATTGCTAAGGTAGTAGTCGATGCCAATGCTCAGTGAATACAGCAGTTCTTTAGATATTTCTCCGTAGCCAGAGGATGCGATTCTAGAAAAGATAATGTCAGATTTCTGAGCTAAGGTGCTCTTGATTGTAACTGAGCGTGGGTCAAAATACGTATCAAACTGAAATTCTGCGATGTCCGCTCTGGCTTCCTCCAGTAGGTATATGGGCTCGTCACGCAAAGGTTCTTCATTTCCACTTAATGGATGTTTGGTGTTCCCAGCTAGTGAGGTGAGATAGCTTACTTGGACAATATATTCGGTTTGCAGTGCTGAGTTGATAGCGGTTTTGGCATCGAATGTTGGCATGAGTGACACGAGTTGTTTGCTTTTCTCTGATGTGATCCCTGGACCGTGGATTATAGTGTAGATGGTACTAGATGTGGTCAGATCAAGGGCGATCGCGACGGAGAGAGAGATGAAAGTGTGGCCGTAGTCGTAGAGCAGATCACTGGATTTGAGGACGCATCTGATATCGCTGCTGTCAGTGCTTCCTAGATGCCAAGTGCATTGACTTCGTAATAATAGTAAGTCCGAAGCGTCCCTAACGACGACTCTTAAAGGAGTATGAAGAGGTGTTCTTTGAAATATTTCGCGCCTAGATTGTTAGAGGAAAATACAGCAGATTTCCATTGGTCTAACTCTTCACTGATTGGTGAGAGCGCGTCGAGTACCGCCTGGCAGACCTCTTGTTCGCTGGCTGATTCAGGCAAAGGGGTGGTGAGGGATTAGCGCAGTTTTTTGGATCTTTCCAGCTGGGACATTGCGGCGGTAATGGTGGGGATTTCTTTTAGATCGGGGAGCTTATCGATCGAAAATGGATTCACGTTGATGACTGGATCAAATAGATCGTTTAGGGCTGGGAAGTCGTTGAATAAGCTGGGTCCATCGCCGGAGGTGGCTTCAATATAGGAGTCAACGTTTGTGTGAATGCCGCTGGCTGCAGCTTTTTTCTGGATGTTCACCCACCTGGCTTGGGCTGCTTTGACCCTGAGTTCTCTATCGTGTTTGACATAGAAAATTCCTCCTAGAAGAATGCAGAAGAGTAGGATGCTAGATGCCCAGATTAGAGGGCGGTAAGATTGTAGCGACATTTTTGGAATGGACTGGGGAAGATTGGCAAGCTGGGGGCTTGGAGGTTCTAGGTAAAAAAGCGCAGAGCCGGAGCCCTGCGCTTTCAAAGTTACGAGTGTTTTGGATTTCTCTAGCGGATACGCTGGAGGAGCCATGGGAGGAGGTCGCTGATGGCGATACGCTCTTGTTCCATGGAGTCGCGGTGGCGGATGGTCACAGTGTCGGTGAGGTCTTCGCCGTTAGGTCCTTCTTCACCGAGGGTTTCGAAGTCGATAGCGATACAGAAAGGTGTGCCGACTTCGTCCTGACGACGGTAGCGGCGTCCGATAGCAGCAGCTTCGTCGTAGAAGACGTTCATGAATGGCTGAAGTAGGTGTTGGACTTCCTTGGCCTTGGCGACGAGCTCGGGCTTATTTTTAAGAAGTGGCAGGATGGCAGCCTTGATAGGTGCCATGCATGGCTTAAAGCGCATGACTGTGCGTTCGTCTTTCTTGCCACCTTCTTTGGTGAGGTCTTCGACGTCGTAGGCTTCACAGAGGACTGCGAGCACACTGCGGTCACAGCCAGCTGATGGTTCAACTACGTGTGGGATGAAGCGTTCTTTGGTCTCCTCGCAATAGTACTCGATGTTTTTACCTGAGTGCTCTTGGTGCTTTGTTAGGTCGTACGCGCCACGGTAGGCGACACCTTCGAGTTCTTGAATGCCGAATGGGAATTCGTATTCGATGTCGTAGGTTTTAGCGGAGTAGTGAGCACGCTCGTCATCAGGAACGTCGAGTACGTGGAGCTTTGTGCGTGGGACACCGATTTCTTCGTAGAAGGAAAGACGCTTTTCGAGCCACTCTTCAGTGAGCCGGAGGCCGTCTTCTGGGCGACAGAAGTACTCTATCTCCATTTGTTCGAACTCGCGGGAACGGAAAGTGAAGTTACGTGGGTTGATCTCGTTACGGAATGCTTTACCAATCTGTGCGATACCGAATGGAATTTTCACGCGTGAGGAATCGAGCACATTCTTGTATTGGACGAAAATAGTCTGAGCTGTCTCAGGACGAAGGTAGGCGACAGCATTTGGGTCGTTGTCGTCGGAGGATGCACCCATTTTAGTCTGGAACATGAGGTTGAACTCACGTGCTTCAGTGAGCAGTGAGCCATTCTCTGGGTTGTACTGAATGGTGTCAGTTTCCTCAGTGGTGGATTCACCTGCTAGAGCAAGCTTCTTAGGAGCGATTTGCTTGTCGTTGAGGAACTGCGCGTAGTATTGCTTGGCAGTCTTGCGGGCGTTGTTCTCGTTCTGGTTTGCAGTGGGGTCGATGAGTACGGAGAATGGGCGCTCGATAGACCACTCAGATTCCTCGTGGCTAGCACCAGTGTAGTGGTAGGCTGTGCCAGTCTGCGGATCGATCTGGTCGGCGCGGAGACGGGCTTTTGATAGCAGGCAATCGCACATTGGGTCGGAGAATCCGCCAACGTGGCCAGATGCCGTGAGTACTGCTTGGTGGGTGAGGATGGAGCCATCCATGCCGAGAATGTCGTCGCGCTCTTGGACGTTTTTACGCCACCAGTAGTCTTTGAGGTTGCGTTTGAGTTCTACGCCGAGTGGGCCGTAGTCCCAGCAACCATTGAGTCCGCCGTAAAGTTCTGCGGATTGGTAAATGAAGCCTTTGCTCTTACAGAGGGAGACAATTTTCTCCATCTTCTGTGGGTCGGTGTTTTCTCTTTCAGCCATGATAAAAAGTGTTTAGTGGAGGCGGATCAAAGCAGTGAGGCGGCACTTGAGCAAGAGTGAACTTTGACTGCTTTTCAAGCATTGCCACTTGTTCTTAGCTACAGCTACAGCAATCACAACCGTCACAGCAATTGCACGAGTCACAGCCGCCACATGAGTCGCAACAATCTGAGGTGCCGCAGCCCGATCCCTTGTTACTACGGCTATGGTTACAAGAATGTCTACGAGCTTTCTGATTACTTGTCGGTAAAGGATGCTCGGTTGGGTTTTGAAGGCGCACAGGTGAAGTGATTTTCTAGCTACAGTAGTCCAGAGAACAGTGTAAAAAAAGTAAGGTGATTTGAGATTTGCTACTGGGCTAATGGTATAGATGATAGTCAGCGATGGCTGATACAAAGACACTGAGTGTGACCCGATTAGTGCGCAAGATGCGTAACTTGCTAGAGATAGAGCTAGGTGAGCTTTGGGTCGAGGGTGAGGTGTCGAATATGCGTCGCCAGTCGAGCGGTCATTTGTATTTTACTTTGAAAGATGATGGAGCTCAGATGAGCTGCGTGATGTTTCGCGGCAATGCGAGTCGAGCGAAGGTGCAGCCAGATAATGGGATGCAAGTGCGCTTGTTCGGCGAGGTTTCTGTCTATGAGGCGAGAGGGAGCGTGCAGCTAATTGTGCGTCAGGTGGAATCGGCGGGCGAGGGGGAGTTGCAGGCAAAGTTTGAGGCTCTGAAGAGGAAGCTCGATGGCGAAGGATTATTTTCCAAAGAGCTGAAGAAGCCGATACCTAGTTTCCCTACGAAAGTGGGATTGATCACTTCGGGCACAGGGGCGGCACTGCAAGATATGCTCAATGTGCTGGGGCGCAGAGCTCCGTGGGTGCAGCCTATTCTTTACCCAGTTCAGGTGCAAGGCGTGGGGGCTGAACGTGGAATAGCCTCCGGCCTAGATCAATGGAGCCAATGGCAAGAATCTGGTTTGCCCGAGGTGGATGTGATTATTGTTGGGCGCGGTGGCGGTTCACTAGAGGACCTTTGGAATTTTAACGAAGAGGTGGTGGCGCGGGCGATTGCAGCTTGTTCGATCCCTGTCATTTCGGCTGTTGGTCACGAGATTGATTTCACAATTGCTGACTTTGTGGCGGACATGCGAGCGCCGACTCCTAGTGCAGCGGCTGAGTTGGTGGTGCCAGATGGCGAGCAACTGCAACATAAGCTCCAGCGTTACCAGTCTGGGATGCTTAGAGTTCTCGATGGTGAAATGCGCCGGTACGAGATGCAGCTACAAGGAATGCGCCGCGGTGCGCTGTCGATGTCGGTGGACCGAGTTCTGCGCGAGCCTCTACAAAGGATGCTGCAGGCGGAAAAGGTGATGGAGGATGTAGTTGAGCGTGGTCTAGAGCAGCGCGAGCAACAAGTTGTTTTGATGAAGCAGCGCTATGCGACAGTGCATCCAGAGTTGTTGATCGATGGGAGACTTGAAAAGGTAGCGCATCGCAAACAATTGCTAAATCAAATCTTAGAAAAACGCTTGGAGAAAATGGAGCAAGCGCTCCAGAGTCAGAAGTCAATGTTACGCGCATTGGGGCCAGATAGCGCGTTTGAGCGTGGCTTCTCAATCACCATGACTAAGGATGGTAAATTGGTCCGCAGTGTGAGTTCTGTGGAAAAGGGCGAAGCTCTCGTGACCAAGCTCAGTGATGGGGAGCTGGTTTCAGTAGTGAGTAGTGAGTAGTGAGGTTGGCCTTCAGCCAACTGAATTGTGTTGTTACAAACCTAGGCATGCGGCTTCGCCTTTGCTCAGGCTGGTATGGTTTTCGTGGTTGGCAAAGGAAATCTGCAGAGTACTGATTTTTGATTCTGAGAGATCAAGTGTGTGAAATAAAAAAGGCGCACCCTAAGGTGCACCTTTTTGAAATTGTATTCAGAAGCGGTAGGGTAGTTTACGCTTCAACAGCTGGAGTCTCAACAGTAACTGTGAGAGTAGCTGTGACGTCAGCAAGAAGCTTGACCTCGACCTTGGTAACACCAGAAGTCTTGATTGGGCTTGAGAGCTGAAGCGCTTTACGTTCGATGACGATGCCAGCTGCTTCGAGCTTCTTGTGGATGTCGATAGAAGTAACAGAACCGAATGCTTTGCCGCCTTGTCCTACTTCAAGAGCGAAGGAGAGCTTAGTCTTCTTGATCTTAGCAGCAGTGTCTTGTGCAGCGGAAAGTTCAGCAGCTTCGCGCTCAGCACGTGCTTTTCTGAGTTCTTCAGTGTGCGCAAGGTTTGCTTCAGTTGCTTCGAAAGCTTTGCCTTGTGGGATAAGGAAGTTACGTGCGTAACCAGCTTTTACTTTTACAACGTCGGCTTCAGCGCCGAGATTGTCGATCTTTGTACGGAGAATAACTTCTGTTGTAGCCATAAGAAAATGTTTCGTTAAAATTTGGAGGGGTGCGAGTGATTAGGTCGTTTGCTCTTGAGAGTCAAGCGGGTTTTATTGTTTTACTGTATATTTCCTTCATATCCAAGTGAATGGTTGTGGGGCTTACCTTTGGCACTGGGCACAATAGAAGGTTGATCGTTGCCCTAGAACGATACGTTTGACTTTATTGCCACAGCTTTGGCAGGGTTTCCCTTCACGGTCGTAGACTGTGAGTTGCTGTTTAAAGTATCCAGGCTGACCATCGCTATGAAGGAAGTCTTTGAGGGTGGTGCCTCCTTGTTCGATTGAGCGGGTGAGGATAAATCGGATAGATTCGTAGAGCTTGGTGAGGCGCAGTTTGCTGATCTTGTTGGCAGCACGTTTTGGGTTGATGCCGGCAATGTGGAGAGCTTCACAGGCATAGATGTTACCTACGCCAACCACAGCGGTGTGGTCCATGATGTGGAGCTTTATCGCTCGATTACGCTGTGCGCAGGATTGTAGGAATAGTGGTAGGCTGAAAGAATTGCTCAGTGGCTCAGGTCCAAGTTTTGCGAGAAGTGGGTGTTTTCCATAGTCGCCTTCGATCCAGAGGGCGCAACCGAAACGGCGTGGGTCATGGAGCCGCATTTCCAAGCCATTGTTGAGATAGAAGACCAGGTGGTCGTGCTTGCGGAGTGCTTCTTCAGGTGAGGAGATTCGCAGGCTACCGGACATACCTAGGTGGAGGAGGATGTGTTGTCCGCTTGTGAGTTCGATCAGAATGTACTTGGCTCGTCTTTTGACCGCTGTAATAGGGGCGTCTCGCAGGGCATAAATTTCGTCAGAGACTGGCCAGCGTAGGCTTCCATTGTGGACGTCGATATGGGTGATTGTTTGGCCGTCGATATGTGGGCGGATTCCTCGGCAGGTGGTTTCGACTTCGGGTAGCTCAGGCATGGGTTATTTGTGTGCTGAACTATGGAGAATGGCAAGGGGGAGCATTATAAATTAGTGATAATTTTAGAATTGCGGAGTGTTAGGGTGGTGCATAGCTTTGTCCCATACATATGAAACATTCTAAGTATTTTATTTTACCAATCGTAGCAGCCGGGGCGGTGAGCTTTACGTCTTGCAGCAAACAAGAGAGCAAACCAGTCACTGAGGAGGTGACTGAGCCAGTAGTCAAAGTAGCTGAAGTCATCGAGGAAGCAGTGGAACCAGTCGTCGAGCAAAAGCTTGATGGGCTAGAAGTCCTGGCGAAAAAAGCCGGTTTTGCAAAATTCCTACCGAAAAAGACGGATGCGTTTTGGACATTCTACGACGGGGCTGGTCTGGCTCAGAAGTTCCGTGGTTCAAAACTCGGAAAGTTTGCTGAAACTATGGTAGAAGAGCAGGGCGCGAGTATGGATGACTTACTAGCTAATCCAGATTTTCAGAAATTTGCTGAGATAGCAGGTGAAGAACTCTTTTTTGCTGTCGGTGAGGGCACGGCGGTTCAGACAGATAATCTATTACAATTATCAGCATCAAGCGGCTTCTATCAAATGCGTTCGATGGTCGAGTTGTGTGGCAAGATGTTGGGCGATGGCAGCGATGATATGTCAGGGCTGGATGAAGAATATTTAAAGGATTGGGCTAAGGCACCAAAGACGCTTGAGCTGTTTAAGCAATCAAGTATGCCGCCGATATACCTCGGGTTTAAGGTGAGTGATAAGGAGACGCGTGAGACCTACGTGGCCCAGTTGCAAGGCTTGGCTGCGATGGCTTTGAGTGCTCAAACTGAGGATGAAACCATTTTGGTCGCAGCTGACCACGGTGAGTTCAATGGCTTTGCCGTCAAGGGCACCCTACTCGCTGAGATGCTAGAAAAGGAAGAGAAAGAGGAAATGAAAGAGGAAATGACGGAGGTTCTCGGCGAGCAGACGTTCAATGACTTTAAGGAGGCCGCATCCACCAAGAATATCGTGATGCTCGCTGGAGCTCATGAGGATTACGTGGTGCTCTTTATAGGTTCTTCAGTGGAGCAACTGAAGTTTGCTGCCACACCAGCTGAGTCGGTGCTGGCAGATGAAGGCATGGATTTTGCTCAGCAATATGCAGGCGAAGATTTGGTCAGTATGCTCTACATGAGTGAGAAACTCAGTAAGACAACAATGAAGTATAATGCATCGCTTAAAGAGCCCGCATTGGGAGTTCTTGAGGGGTTGAAGGCTACTGAAACCTTTGGGGATACCCGTGTGTTAGAAATCCTCCTGACTGATTTAGTTCAGCGCGAAAAAGATTATTACGCACCATTCAAAGCTGGGCGTTTTGGATCAGTCGCCATGTTAGACGAAGGTTTAAAAGTTGAGAGTCACTACGGAGGAAATGCTCCAACCATGGACCTTATGGCAAAACGTCACCTCAGTAAGGTGTCAGAAGGGGAAGATGTTTTGTTCTCAGCTAACTGGGTGAACAATTCTTCTCAGACTGAACTGTTACTTGAGTATATTGATTCGATTGGAAGCACGGGCTATCAAGTTGCAAAACAGATGAGCGGCCTACAGGTAGAGGATAGTGACTTTGGCGAATTTACAGCAGGGTTCACAATGTTCGATGGGATGTTTAAGAAAGAAATGGTCGACGTTTGGGGAGCGTTGCGCGATGACTTCGGCCAAGGTCTCGGAGCCGAGTCGGCTGTGGTGATCGATTTAAAAGGTGAGCTACCCACGGTTCCAATGCTTCCCGAAGCAATGCTGAAACAGGGGAAAGTGCCACGGTTTAGTTATTTGAGCACAGTGAAGGATCGTAGTAAAATTGGGGAGAGCTGGACCAAGCTTAATACATCTGCTGAAAAGTTGTTGAAGCAGGCTAGCGAGATGTCTGGTATGGAGATGCCAATGCAACGACCATTTAAAAGCGAATCAAATGGGCTGACTAGTTGGACGTTCCAGATTCCATTCACTCACCAGAACTGTATACCTAATATCTCAGTGAGTGATGATTTATTCATTCTTGGTTCCTCTTCAGACCAGTCAGCGGAGCTCTCTAAATTGTTCAAAAAAGAGCCAACAGGAGCACCACTTTCAGAAGCTCAGATGAACTTCAAACCATTGCGTGATCTTAGCCTCAATTGGTTGAATCTAGTAAGTGAACATGGTGCTGACTTGATGAATGAGTCTGAATTTGAAAAATTGAAGGAAGCGAAACCTTACCTCGAATCTCTGATAGAAGCTGCTGACGAGATGGAATACATTAGAGTTCAAAATAGGCAGGAAGGTAGCGAAATGCGCGGGTCTCTACACTTCAAGACGAAATAGCAGACTCAGCGTTGATAGCTAGAAAACTTTAAAGGCCATGCTAATTCTAGCATGGCCTTTTTTCTAGCAGTAAAAGAACAGTTGAGTTCTCGTGTGCTGTTAGTTGGGGGCTTCATAGACCGCACGGAAGGTGCCGAGTGTTCGACCACCGTTGCTCTTAGGGGCTGCATTGTAAAAGGCATACACTTTGGTAGTTTTAGGCAGGTGTTTTATAGATTCTCGGAAGGCAATTTTGGAGTCATTCACTCCTTTAGCTATAAGTGTGACTCTATTTTCGTTCGCTGCAAAAGTGAGATCGATACGTGTTTGTAAGCCAGGTTTGAGGGATAGTTTTTTACCATCACCGACGCGTATGTTTACCATTTGTTGTGAAGTGTTGATGAGTAGGATTCTGGTGTCACCTTTGGAGGACCATGTGAGAGGGACTGTTGTGAACTTTGGGTTTTTTTTCCATAGCGATCTCTGGTTACCCGTGGGAGTGAGGAAAAATAGAGTGTTAGAGTTTAGCTCTAGAGGTGGGAGCTTGAAGAGAGGTTTTGCGCTTTTGTCTATTGGGAGTTTTGAGAAAAATTTTAGAGTTTTGAGCTGTGAGACCTTTCTTAGAACGCCTTGATTATTGAAGCCTATATCAAACCTATCCCACTTTGCGTTGCCATCTTTTTTGTAGAACAGTTGGGACGGAGGTGTGGAGTATTTGGGTGCTTCCAGTAGGATAGCTTGTTTGTTGGGGTGTGCTGTTAGGTTTTCTGCAGCTTGATTTCCTAGATGTCTAGAAGGTGTCGAATATCGACGTGTCGGCTTGGAACCGAGTGCGATAATCGATATTTTAGGTGGGGTGAGACCTTGATCAACTAGAGGAACTGAAGTTTCTTGGGCAGACAATATGCCTGCCATTAAGCAAACATTTAAGGATATGAAGAGGTGAGGAACTGGAGGTGACATAAGATTTTTGTTAGATCTCGGAGTTTGAAAGCCAACGGAATGATTTTATTTTAAATTTCCTGCCAAATTTGAAGTTTCGATCAGTCAGGTTACCTTGATTTACTGAGCCAGTTGCAAAGTTGAGTTTCATTGCTGGATCTGTTGCTAAGTTGTATTGATTGGGAGTGGAGTTGAGTGGTGCGGCGTCGAGGTAGTTGGGAGTGCGAACGACTACGGCTTCGATATAGGCTGTCGCTTTGATTTTTGAGCCCTCTAGAGATTCTCCATAGCATCTGATTGTGAATGTGTCTCCTCGGACCGTCATGGCTGGAGCGAGCGGCTCTAGAATGTCTCCTTGTGTTAGATAACCTGGTGCGCCCCAGACCTTTGATGGAGTAGCTCGCTTGGGATAATCATGGCGGAACTCGAGTTTGTTATTATCGTTTTCTGAATTAGTGGCAGCGAGCCAGGGGCCGGTGTTGAAATTCCCGTTGAGGTCGGAGGAAGTTATGGCTGCTTCGATGCTGCCAGTTAGGGATTCTGGTTTAGGTCCGGATTTGCCTTCGGGTATGAGCCTACGGTTGACCATGTCTGCTAGAGAGATGAACGGGCCACGTTTTTTGACTTCTTTGACAATGGCGGTAGCGAGCGATGCTATCTCTGAGTCGTCGAGCGAGCGGCCACCAAACCAGCCTCCAGCCTTATCTGGCGAAGCTAAGTCGGTAAGCGATGCGTTTACAGGGGCGGAGACACGAGAGAATACTGAAAGATTTGATCCGCCAGCTTCGCTCCCATCTCTGAGCGATCGCTTAATCCCTCGAATGCCAGAAAGGAAGGCTGACCAAGCGGGGATGGAGGTGGAGTTGATATTGAATGCTGATCTGTTTTTTAGCATATATCCAGCATTCCAGAAGGCGTGGTTCATGCCCTCGCTTGATGTTAGTAGGTTTTCCAACGAGTCTTGTGACTCCATCGTGTCTGAGTTGAATTGAAATCTGGAGTTGAGGAGGTTTGTCCGATCGAGGGTGTTAGAGATGAAGGCATTGCCAGTGGTGTCGAGCTGTAGACCTGAAATGAAGTAGCTGTCCCAGATGTTCTGATTTGTTTCAAACACGATATCGTATGCTAACATCTCTTCATTGGAGGTGATGTTAGAGTGTGTGACTGTTTGGGATTCAGCTTGGTCGCCAATTTGGAGTAGGCCATTGGATTTGGGGAGGAATCCCCGCGGTCCATAGTTGAAAGCCTTTGAATGTGAGCTGCCGATGAGTAAGTCCCACTGGTTTTCGGTGCTCGAGAGGCGTTTTTTTTCGGCAGCTAGAGGGTGTGCTGTAGCTCCCAGTGGGGCATGGAGGTCTGGTAGAGATGAACTGATCAGGTAACTGGGGTGCCAAGAATAGGGGCTCAGATGTGCGTGTCTGAGTTTGCCAATAGATAAAGCACCATACACGGGATCGGGTAAATCAAACAGTGCTGCCGAATCTGTTCCCGGGGCATCACTGGCCGCCAAGAATGGAAATTTTGCGTACTGGTTATTTTTATTGAGAGTGGCTTGATCGTAGGTCGACTGAGGTGAGTGGGGAGAGAGTTGGGTGATCCAGGCTCCTGAGCTTCGAGAGTGCCAGTCATTACTGCAAATGGAAGCTGGCGAGCGCGTGCAGAGTTGTGGCCGGACATTCCAGTTGGCGATGGCGGCTGGATTGTAGGCGATGTGATCTGCAGAGTCCCAGTGTTTTTGACGGAGTGGAGGATTATTTGCTTCTGTATATTCTTCATTGAACCAAAGAAGCTTGGAGCCAATTTGGTGGAGCGATGGTGCGTCTTTATACGGGTTGTCTTGGAAGGATTGAAGCTTACCAAACTGTTGGCCTGAAGCCTTGGAGCTATCGCCGAAGGAGGAGCTGTAAAAATAAAAGGGGTAAGTTCTCGCTCCTCCACTGCCACCATTGATGAGCTGGAGTGTGGGGTGTTGTGGACTAGAGGTGATTGATCTAGCGGATGAGTTATATGGGCCATTGGAGGCTTTTAGAATGAAATCAAAATTGTCAGCAGCGACAACCCAGGGTTCGTAATGAATGACTTCTTCCAAGCGGATTTCATCGAGAAAATAGTCTGTGATACTTTTGATTCTTTTGGTTCTTCTTCCTTGTTGAGAATACGAGTCATACTGGTAGAATGGCGAACGCGTCGTTTCATGGTAGAAATGAGACGCCGCTTGAGGTTCCTCAGCACTGAGGATATTTTTGGAAATGTCGTTTGTTGCGTATTTTTGGATGGAGACGCCTCCTGAGGATAAGCCATTCTGGATTTTGGGTGAAAATACCAAACACGATCCAGCAGGGAATTTGGTTTTTTCTATCACAAATGCTAGGTAGCGTGAATTTGGAAATAACCCCGGTGTGGAGTCTGGGTTGTTCGAGTCCGCTGCTCCGCACTGGTATCTTACTTTTCCGTCCCATGTTAGAAGGGATTCTTCCTCTGGGAACTTGTTGATAAGGCGCTCGCGTTCTCCCTCGAAAGCGTCATTCGTACTAGATAACTGGAAGTGGAAATTCCCGCCAAACCAGAAGAAGTTAGGCATCAAGACGAGCATTTCTGGGGATTCTATTTCGATGTTATACGGATTCCATAAGCAGACTCTTGGGATCAAATGAGTACGGATGCGGTTTTCTGCAGAATTGTTCGTTAGGCTGAAGTAAAAGTGGAATCGGGCATCAGTCATTACTGGTTGTAGCTTTGGGTAGTCGCGATGCCAATGTGTCGATTTGAAGGTGTATCCATCGTTCTGCTCACCGCGCCAGTATTGCGCAGGTCTTTTGCGTAAGGCTGAAGTGGGCACTGAGGTGTCTACTGCGATTTTTCCTTTATGTAGTCCTAGAGAGTACTTCAATAACCCCCAGTAACGTAGGGCGTCGAAGTTTGGTCCGTGGGTTAGGTGGCGCGTTCCTGGGATGATAGGGTAGCTACTTTCAAAAGGGAAATCGGCAGCGCTGGCAACTGGAGGTTTGAAGCTTAAACTAGGCTGAGCAGGATGGCCAAAGAGCAGGGGAGTGAGGTCCTTCTTTATCCCTCCGAGGATTGGGTCCGTGAATAAGCCCGAACTATCATCTGTGAAATGATTGAAATGTGAGGCTAGTGACTTGGCTGTGGTTTTGGCGTCGGCACTAAACAGTGCTGCGCTTGCGTAACTTAGCATTTCTGACTCGTTAGTGTGTAGGCCGTTTTCAAGTGAATCAAATTCCCGAACGACTCCATTTTGGGTGTTATTGCTCGTTGTGCATCCAGCGAGGTTGCTCCGCTGTGATGCCGCTAATTGGAGTTCTTTTGTAAGATGTTTAGGGGGCTTAGTGATCGTTGCTTTCTGGCTGTTATCGATCACGGCCCAAGCATAGGCACCATTTCTTGAAGATGAATGAATGTCTATTTTTTGAACTCTTAGTTTTTCGCGTCCGAATTGGGCTGGGTAATTTTCGGCGAATTCGGATCCGAGTGTTCCTTTACCTACAAGTGTGATGGAGTTCTTGTCGGTAAGCTGAAATTGATGGGTATCAGAATGATTTCCTCTGAAGCTGGCTAGCCATGTTAGGCGTAATTTATCTCTCCATTGATTGTTTTTATAGAGGTTGTTAGAATAGCGTAAATCAACATAGCGGTCGCGTACGTTATAGGTGGGAGGTGTTGTAGATTCATCGACATCCTTCCCGACAAGGTGGAGTCCCGTATCTGTAGTATTTCTCCAAACCCCTAACAAATGCGGGTTTTGGATGCCGTCGATTACAGGCGTGGAAGGATCCGTATCTAGTATAGACGCATTCGCTGTGATTCTTTGATCTGGGCCTGCGTACTTTTGAAGCTCGCCTAGTGCAATCCCCAACGCCATACGCGCATTTGCTCTAGCCTGCTGCTGGTGGATCCATTGCTTCGAGTGCCTTTGTTCTATACTTGCTAGTGAAATGACTGCTAGGCAAATCAATGCCATACAGGACAGTAGTGCTAAGCTGGAAACCAGCGCAAATCCACACCTAGTGGAGGAATAGCGCATCGAATAAAAACGTACAAACATAGGAGTATTTCACACATGAAAGAAAGTGAAGTATGTTAGGTATACGTTAGATTGAGATTTGTGTCACTGATTTTCAGAGGAATGTGGAGATGTCTTCTCATTGCCAGTTGTTCCATCGTGGATTCAAGCTACTAGTGAAACTGGGGGAGCATAGTCGATCTAGTATTGGTCGAGCCAACAGTTGCATACCTATTAGCCGTGAGAATATCACGTTACACGACAAAAAATCACCACTTAACTCACTGATAATAAGTGAAATAATGTGAAGTAAAGCTTGCATTCCTCAAGGGTCGCTCAAAATTGGAATGCTTAAGGACCATCTTCTTTCAGAA